>Ga0075118_10000205_pt1 | contig 60532 bp, 57 predicted proteins | sample AntAceMetag02UKE_FD_69794 | JGI IMG/M metagenome (GOLD analysis project Ga0075118, IMG submission 69794) | Saline lake microbial communities from Ace Lake, Antarctica - Antarctic Ace Lake Metagenome 02UKE | ecosystem: Environmental > Aquatic > Non-marine Saline and Alkaline > Saline | place...
GGCTTAACTGTTTGTATTTTTTCATGCAAGACGAATATAAATATTGAGCCTAAAACAGATGGGGCTAGCCCCATCTGTTTTAAATATCCGTGTTGCACTTATGACTTGAACTTAGAACATGAAAAAAATATTTATTATAAGTTTTGTTTCTTTATTCTTTATATCTTGTTCTTCAGACGATATAAGTATACCTGTTGTTAATGATTTTGAACCAGATTTTTTACAAGCCTCTGATTCCGATGTTGACTTCATAAAAAGGATACTCGAGAATGAGGTTGGTGGAGCCCTTGCTTGGGCTGGTAGGCAATGGGATTTTGACAACGTGATGTCACTCAGAAAGTCAGATGATTTTGAGGCTATTCTGGTCAATCAAGAAGGCACTAGTGCCGAAAATGCGCAGAGTCTTGGATTCAGTTTTATAAAGAAAGATGGAGTAATTTTATCTTCTTTCGTTGTAAAGACAATAGATGTTTCGGAAAATTTTAAAAAAGCCGAATATTATAGCTTTGATGGAGAGCTATTGTTTACTTCTGAATTTAATCACTTGACTAAAACGATTAAAACATACAAATCAAACTCTGATTTAGTCGGGGAAATCTTTCAGAAAGTGTCAATTTCTCAAACTACCGATTGTGAAGAAAGTTTTGGACAAAACGTTGTGGATTGCATGGATGACGTATATACGAAAAGAGGCTTCTTATCGGTTTGGGCGTGGGTGCAAACAGCTTTTATACCAATGACTGCAGCTGCAATTGCTATTGATTGTATTTTTCATAATTGGCCTGGCGGTGATCAATGTTATGATGATTTTGGATGGAGTAATTAAATCTTTGAAAATGAAATTGAGAAAGTATTATACTTTAATTCTAGTGCCATTAATTTCCATTGCTTTTTTTGCTCTCATAGGCTGGAAGACCTTTCTGAGCGTTTCTTTAATTGCGTACTATTTGTATCGCGTATTTATTGACTATTATAAATTAAGGTCTGATGGTATCGTCTCTCGCAGCGATGTTTGGAAATTCGTTATTCCACTTTGGTCTTTTATATATTTCGATGAATTGTACTTCAAGAAAAAGCAAATAAAATCCGATGAACACAATTTACTTTAGAGATAAAGGTATGCCACTTCGAGGAATCGGAGTGGCATTTTTCTTATCAGCTTTGCGTATAGTTTTCTGTTCTAAACCTCTTCTACAATAAAGAAGCCATCATCACCTGCTATTTGATAAAGCGGCATAAAGATCCGACCGTCTATTGGTGCGGTAATCTCTCCACTTTTGTCTTCGGCTAATAACTCTCCTTTTTCAATAAATTGAAAGCTATCAAAGCCCGGCTTCATATGGAAATAGTCTTGTGGCTTAACCTCATGTCTGTGGAGTACCCGGAGAATGTTTGGCTGCCCTTTTTTCATCGAACCAATGAGTTCTTGATAGTGAAGGATCATAGATAAATCGTGTTGCTCATCTATTAACCCTGACTCCGTCATAAGTTGCCAAAGGCCATAAGTATGTACCTCAGCTGTTTTGTCTGAACCAATCTGGCCACCTTCAAAAGCAAATGCGGTTACACTAGGTGCTTTGAAGTAGCGTAGCAGTGTACCATGAATGTAATCGTCAAGGTTCATGACAATGGGTAACCTCAAGGACTTAACTACAGAATCATGTGCTGGCATGCCTGCATTGACAATGAAGCTGCCATTGTCAGCTGATGTTGCGTGGAGGTCTACGATAATCGTTTGCTCATAGCCTTCGGTGAGCAGACTAGAGATCAAATGATAAAGCTCCTTAAGTTCAATGTCTTCTTTTTCACAAGACTCGCTCGGCTTAGTAAGTGTTTCATTAATGAATTCTTGTGTCCAACATCTATTGAGGTCATATTTTAAAAACCTCTTCTTGGCTTCGATGGCCTGTAGGTTTCCAGCAATACCGATGATCTTACCATGTATTGAGATGTTCGACTCTTCGAGGGAGCTAAAAGTATTATTTATAGCTTTTACACCAGATAATTCATTGCCGTGTATGCCGCCAATGACAATCATTAACACTTTTTTATCAGATCCTGACTTCTCGTTTATTATTCTATTCATTAAGATCCCCAGCCCCTTTTAATATTTTGAGTAATGTGGAGGTTAAATTTAAGAAGTCGCCCTCAGTAACAATACCGATTAGCTTTTGATTTTTTACAACGGGCAAACATCCGATGTTATTAGTTTTCATTAAAGTCATGGCATCGTGGACTGTTTTGCCTGGATCTATTGTAATTGGGTCCGTAATCATTATGTCTTTAACCATCTTTTCACTACTGTCGCCACTTTCACTTTTTCGATAATGCCGAAGCATCATACGAGCACTAATCAAACCAATAAGTTTTCCTTTATCATTTTCCACTGGGGTAAATCGAACATTTTGCCAGTCCATCATGTCTGCGACAAGTTCAAGGATGTCTTCCTTCTGAACAGTAAACAAATCAGTTGTCATGAACTCTTCGACTAATATTGTCGCTGGATCGAGATGGATTAAGTGGCTTAAGTCTGCAAGGGGCCATTTATGTACTGGCAAATTAGCCTGTTGATGTTTATGCATAGATGAGGTGATAGAAAGTAGTATTTCTTCTTTGGTGGCATCTTTGGCCAAATGACTATAAGACCTGAGAGTCCAACTTGAGCCATTCTGATTGGCTTTCACACGTTCTTCGATAACCCCTAAATACTTATCAATGTCACTCGAGTTCACTCGGTTTTTAACCAAGCCCTCTTTCGCTATAGGCAATAGTTCCTTAAGAATAACTTCACTCATACTCATACGTTGTCCATTGAGCCAGCGCACTTTTGCGTTCATACCATGTGCCGCAGCACTATAGAAGTTCGATTTTACGTGATCAAAATCTATCAAGCTTGGGATATTTTGATACTGATCTTTGAAACCATTCATGGCGCCTATCCAAAATGCTGTGTTGGCCATTTCATCTAATACGGTTGGACCAGACGGAAGAATTCTGTTTTCAATTCTTAAATGTGGCTTTCCATTAGGACTTATACCATAGCAAGGCCGATTCCATCTATAAACTGTCGAGTTATGAATTGAAAGTGCATTTAATTTAGGAGTGATACCCTGTTTGAATTCTTTTTCTGAGATGTCTTCTAGATCGGTCATTAGCATTACCCTAAACCGAGAGATGTCTTCTTTGAATAGATCAAGTACTGAGTTTTTGAGCCAACTGTTGCCAAATGTTACCCTCGGACTTCTATCTCGAATATGCTCGTTAGTGATTCTCGTATCGAAAGACTTTTGAAACAGTGCGATACGTGTCTCGTGCCAAAGGCGTTTTCCAAAAAGCATTGGGCTGTTGCTACCCACTGCAACTGTAGGACCAGCGAGTAGTTGAGCAATATTATACTGTTCAACGAATTCATCAGGTCGGACTTGAAGGTGCACTTGAAAACTCGTGTTACATGCTTCGAGCATCACAGAGTCTAATTTCAAATTGATCTCGTCATAGCCTTTTAAATGTAATTCGAAAGGTTTGCCACGCATCTTGCTAATCGCTTCGTTAATTGCATAGTATCGCTGGAGAGGAGTAATATTGTCAAGAGAGAGGTCGAACTTCCTGAGGGTAGGAAGAATCCCTGTCAGTAGGTAGTCAATACCCATCTCTTGACAAACTGAGTCTAACTTTGTTAGTAGCATGTTTAATTCTCCCTCTAGCTTTGCAAAGCAATCCTCTTTGAATGCTTGCGGAGCCAAATTGGCTTCGATATTGAATTGTCCTAACTCTGTTGTGAAGGATGGATGATTGAGCTTTTGCAGCACATCAGAAGCTTTTGTAGCAGGCTTGTAGTGTTTGTCAATCAAACAGAACTCTTGCTCTGCACCAATGTGCATTTGACCAGTTTCAAACCAGTCTTTTTCGATCATTTGTTCAAGAAGGTGATAGTCTCTTAGCAAGCAACGCGTAAAATCGTTGAGCTGTTTTTGAGTTTTAATCACCTGTACATTCAAGTTCCCCATACTAACCAATGATATGTTCTCTAGAACAAGATTAGTACAAGAGTCTCGAAATAAGTGTGACATTATCAGGCTTTTGTCCTGACTTATGTCATGAAATGAGTGTTTTCACTACGGATATCTTGCTTTTGCCGTCAGTCCCCTCCGACCAACGTGTACCTCCCTAAAGGGAGGATAAATTAGAGCATCTACTGCCGCTATGACGGGCTAAGGGTGTAGATAATAGTTACCTTACTCCAAACAGAGAATCGTGTAATCTATTATCTACTGTAATTAGGAGCTTCTCGCGTAATGAAAATATCGTGGGGATGGCTTTCTGTTGCACCAGCGCCTGTGATCTTAACAAACTTGGCGTCTTGCATTTTCTCAATGTCGGCAGCGCCACAGTAGCCCATTCCGGCCTGTAATCCACCAACCAACTGAAAGAGCACCTCTTGGACCGAACCTTTAAAAGGAACTCGGCCTACAATGCCTTCTGGCACAAGCTTTTTGATGTCGTCTTCGGCATCTTGGAAATATCGGTCTTTCGAACCGTCTTCCATTGCTTCAATAGATCCCATGCCTCGGTAAGACTTGAACTTACGTCCTTCATAAAGAATGACTTCTCCAGGAGCTTCTTCGGTCCCAGCCAGCAAAGATCCGATCATTACAGTATTTGCACCTCCAGCAATGGCTTTCACCACATCACCAGAGTAGCGAACGCCACCGTCAGCAATGACTGGTACACCTGAGCCTTTGATGGCTTGAGCGCATTCGTAGACCGCAGAGAGTTGTGGCATGCCAACACCAGCAATGATTCTAGTGGTACAAATACTGCCAGGACCTACACCGACTTTAATCGCGTCAGCACCTGCCGCAACCAAAGCTTTAGCGGCTTCAGGTGTAGCAACGTTTCCAACGATTACATCAAGTTCTGGATAGGCTTTTTTAATTCTTTTGGCAGTGTCAATAACACCTTTTGAGTGTCCATGGGCAGTGTCAATACTGACTACATCAACTCCCGCATTCATCAATGCGTCAATTCTTTCGTCTATATCTGGTGTTACACCCACTGCAGCACCAACACGAAGGCGTCCGAACTCATCTTTACATGCATTCGGTCTATCTCTGTTCTTCAGAATATCCTTATATGTGATCAGTCCAGTTAATTGACCTTTGTCATCTACGATAGGAAGTTTTTCGATTTTGTATTCTTGCAGTACGCCCTCTGCACCGTCCAAGCTGATTCCCATTTTTCCAGTGATGACATTATCCTTAGTCATAATGTCTTTTATGGGAGTAGCCATATTCTTGATAAAGCGCATGTCACGGTTAGTGATAATGCCAACTAGCTTCTCATCGCTATCCACAACAGGGATGCCGCCAATTTTATTCTCGCGCATGATCAGTTCAGCATCTTTGGCTGTACTATCAACATGCAATGTGATAGGATCGAGGATCATTCCACTTTGAGAACGCTTTACCTTTCTCACTTGTAGCGCTTGCTGCGCTACCGTCATATTCTTGTGAATGAATCCAAGACCACCTTCAAGCGCCATAGCAATGGCCAATTGATGTTCCGTAACAGTGTCCATCGCAGCGGAGACCAATGGAATATTCAATTGAATATTTTTAGTCAACCACGTTTTTGTGTTGGTATCTCTTGGTAAAACTTCTGAATATCCTGGGAGAAGAAGCACATCATCGTATGTAAGTGCTTCGAAAAGGAATTTGCTTGAATCTAGTGGCATGGCAAATAAATAAGTGGCTTTATTTGCGGGACAAAAGTACAGAGATTCACTGACTCAAAAAAACTCTTGAGAAATTATCATCTAATATAGTCTAGAAAGTGAGGGTTATTTTTTTTTGATGTGGGTTGTTATAAAATCAATTTTATTGGAATCATCAATGAAAAAGTAGTCGGAGACTTTTCCATCTTGAATATCAACGTACAACGGTAAGGATATTCCGGTTTCATATAGGTGATAATTCGATGCTAAATCATAACCAGCTATTAGCTGAAGGTTTTCTCGTACGATGATACTCCCTAATGTGTCTCCCAGAATGTAGACCTTTAAATTATCATATCTGAGAGTGTCACTTTTTAGGAATTCCACTTTTGACCTAATACAATCTTCACATGAAACATCAATAAAAAGTAGCTCTCGTTTTTTTATAGTTGACATGTCTATTTGATACTGCTCAACTAAAAACTTCTTAAGGCCATTTTCATATTTGTAAACATTATCATTACTTCTGCAACCAGAAATGATGGCTGTCATGAGCGAAAGTGTGAGGAGGTAAGTGATGACCCTATAATTTCTCATGGCTTTTTAGTGTAAACATTTGTGAGGTAATAGCAATCAAAACTCTTGCTACCTTCATTAATTTCTTTTGTATAAAGTATTTTGTCATTGAAAATTAAATCTCGAAACCCCTTGAAGTTGTTCAGGAAAGTCTTTTTGTTCTTTTTCAAATCTATATGATAGATATCGTATGAGTTATCTTGTAGATGTCCCGCTAAATAGTGTATTCCTGTTTTTTTATCAACTGTTAGAAACCAACTTTTGGCACCTTCCGTTGGGTACAATACTGTCTGAATTTTTTTTGTTTTTATATTTAGTATGTAGCAAGTACCGACCATGGGGATATTAAAATACACGTTGTCTAAATGCCTCGAAACCTCCCCCAAATCAAATAACTGTTTATTTGTAAATGATTCCCATTGGTCTCCTACAACTGGTTCCTTGCCAGAATTGATCCAGACCTTCTCGTTCTTTTCGTTTAAATAAAAATACTTTGGAATATTCTTTTTGGATCTCTTCAAGGTTCTATTCTTCGCCTTCGTGGTGTAGCCAATTTGCAAACCCTTAAAAGTTCCGAGCATGTATTCATTGAAATTGTTGGAAAGCAGGTTTTTCAGAGCACCAAAATTCTTTTCTTTCTTAATTACTTCAAATTGTTCATTCCTAATTTTTATTGTCTCGGAGTAGAGCGTTGAATGAATTACAAATTTGTCTTCATCCAGAGTATTTAAATAATTAAATATTCCCCCGTTAATGTATAATGTATCTTTGATTAGATGTGTTTTATTGTACAGCAGAAACATATTGTTACGCATTTCCTGGTCATTTTTTACCTTTACATTTGCTACAAACCCGTTATTACCTAATGGCCAGATAGAGTTAATTATTATATTCTCATGACAATAAAAGAGGTCAAAATCAATTTTCTGACTGAACGAGGTCAAGGGATTCACAAGGAATAACAGTAACAGGTAACTACTTTTTAACCAATTCATATCTAACATTATATTTAAAGTAGTCTTCGCCTGAGTAGTTGCTACACTTTCCCATGAGTAAATAACCTTGTGAGGTGGGTAGAGCAAATTCCCATAGATCTCGGCTTCCCAAATGTATTTCATCAAGCATTTTAAGATCTTGATCAAAAACTTGCAATGAGTACTCACTTGCACAGCTTGAAAAATTTAGTTCGTTTTCTTTGGTATAAAGCTCTTTTTCATGGAAAACAACTCTTGTTATGATTCCAAGCCTTGAGTGAAAATTGATTTGCCCGTAGTAGGGGGCGGATATCTGAAAGTTAATAGATTCTTGAACCATATATTCCTTCTCTAATGGATCATGGAGGGCTTCAATATACATGCTCGAGTTGCATACTGTCTCTATTGGCTCTTTGCTTTTAAGGTTGTACTTGTATAGCCTGTGGTCGTAAGGGTAGCTGACCACTATGTGATCTTTGTCCAGAAGAGAGAGATACGGGAAAGTATATTTTGGGGGTAGGCTAATCTTTGCCTGTTTGAGTCTGTCGTTGATATTAGAGAAATTGGAGATGAGTTTTTTTTCAGTAATATCAAACTGGGAAAGCAACTTTATGTCTTGTTTTTTTGGATAAAACCAATAGTCATAGGGGTTTACATTGAAGATAAAATTGGAATCATCGATAAAATGAAGTTTGGCCTGATTAATATCGTTAAATAACCCCGGCCTACCTTCTTGAACCTGCCAATCAAGGTTTAGGTCATTGAGTTTGACGTTAGCAACTATTTGATTAGAAGTATCAAATTGCATGATAACGGATTTCTCTGGTAGCTGAAAGAAAATGGAATCAAAAGACTTAAAAGTTGCCTGCCCAATTGAAATAGGAGGGTAATCTAAAGAATCGTTCTTTATGATTTTTGCATTTTGAAGGTCATAGATAGAGTATTTTTGACTTGTTCGCGATGTCTCAAGTATAAAAAAGTTCTTTTTATCTTCGAGTATTGCATAATGACTCTGTTTTTTAAAATGAATGGGGGATATCTTTATTGGTTCCAATAAGAATCTCTTTATTGAAACTGACTCTGTAGAAGTAAATAAGTCATCACAGGAATTGAGAAATGAGTTGTCCACGAGGCTTGCTCGCTCGCAGCTTGTTAAAATAAGAATGAATAGAACTAATTTGTATTTCACTGCTTTTGTTTAATGCAAGCAGCCAAGCTTATGAGTTGTTTTAGCTTGACTGCCGACAGGGATTATTCGAAAATAATGATGTCAGGTTCTGTTGTTGAACACTCTTTTATAAAGAGGCTGTAGCGGCAGTGGAGCCTGATTGCTGGATTACCTTCGGAAGTGGTCCCAATTTCAACGTCCCATTTGCCTCTTGGCTCTGCTTTTAGAGTAAAACTCATTCCGACTGCGCCAAAAAAAAGCATTAGGCCCAAAAATAAAGTTAGTCTTTTTTGATTTTTCATGATTTTGAATTTATTGAATTTGAATGATATCGCCTTGATTGCATTCTTTAGTAAATAGGCTGTATTTGCAATCTATCGTGAGCCCCATTTCACCGCTTGCTGGGTCTAATTCAATGGTAGCATTCCATTTGCCTCTCCAATCAGCCTGAGCATTAAAGCCCACAAGCATGAAGCAGCACATTGCCGTCAAAGCAATACAGAATTTAGTTATTTTTTGCATAATTGTAAGAATTAATAAGTTAAAAATATTATGTTATTTTAAAACTAAGTAATTTTTTTTTTGAAAAACAATGAACAGTGGATGAAAAAAATTATGATACTATTATTAGTGATTAAAAAATGATCAACTAAGAGGATTCTGAATATTAAATACGGAATAGACTTAATTTGACTAGTTATGAGAGAATCACCACGTTGAAAAGAGTCGTTTAGAAATTAGGGCGAAGTTACGGTTCATGTAACTGGGCTAGTGTCGTTTGGCAATTGCATTTGTCCTTTATTCATGCAGTTAGCGTTACTATTTTTTAGTAGGATAATTTATTTTCGACTAACCATACTTGTTAGGAATAAGAAGTAGGAGCATAAGCAAAACAGGTCTTATATCATATCCTTTGGTCCCCAACTGGCATAGGTAAGTTCATGATCAAAAGAGACGATCAGCAAGACAGATGCTAAGGCATACAAAGTATAATTCTTGAATAAGCCAATTACTAAAAGTGCCCCACCGATGAGCTCGACATATGAAGTGTAATATGCACTGAAGACAACTAGAAACTTGGGCAAGAATGTTTCTTCATAAGGTTTAAAACTATTGTATACCCCATCAAGTCCCCAGGTGAAGACTTTGCCTATGCCCTGCATCAGAAAGATTACACCTAGCAATACTCTGGCAAAAAATGCGACAAGGGTATGATTAAGCACGATCCATCACCTTGAAACTGTCTACTAATCTTTCAAGGTCACTTTCAAGATTATATAGGTTTGGAGAGATCCTAATCGAATTACCTCGAATGGAAACGAAGATTTTTCTTTCTGCGAACTGCTTCTTGATTACTTCCATGTTCATATGGTTTGGCAATCTAAGTCCGAAAAGATGGCGTCCTCTATATTCGTCTGCTTCTATCTGAACACCTAATTCCCTTAATTCCTTGATATAAGGTGATGTCAACCCTTCACAATAGTCTTGAATGTTTTGTGGTTCCCATTCGTTTACCTTTGAAATGGCTTTGGTAAGCATAGGGGTTAAGATAAAGTTGGCGCTTTCACCTACCTCATATCGAATCGAACCAGGTTGATAATGCTCTTGGTAGTTGATCAGGTTGCCGAAATCTTCGCTATTCAGGCGGTTCATCCAGTTGTTCTCTATTGGACTACCGTCTAGAAAGTATTCGCCAAAATAGGAAACTCCAGAGGCATAGGGTCCCATCATCCATTTGTAACCTGCGGCTACTACTGCATCTGGTCTGAATTCCGCTACGCTAAACGGTAGCGCACCGATGGACTGTGTTCCGTCAATGACCAAAATGGCGCCTACTTCATCAGCTCTTTGACGAATAGCTGCTAAATCGAATTTGGTGCCGTCAGCCCAATGCACATGGCCAGTGGCAATCATTTTTGTGTTGCTGTCGATAGCTTCTAATAATAACTCATTCCATCTTTTGCCACGACCTTCAATCATATCAGGAGCGGCAACAACTTTGAGGGTAATGCCTTTTTCTTTCGAAAGTGCATCCCAAGCATAGAAGTTACTTGGAAATTGTTCGTCAGCGATTACAATATTATCGCCTTTACCAGCTTTCAGATTTTTGGCCACATTGGCTAATGCATAAGAAACTGATGGTGTGATGGCGCAAGATCTTTCCGATGGTGCATCGATCAGTTTGGCAAACTCTGTTCTTAGTGCGCTGGTGTTATCAAAAAAGCTTTCGGGTTTGTTAGAACTCGGATCATCTTTAGCATATATGGCATGAACGCCAATTTCTGCAACAGACTTAAGCATAGGTGACATATAGCTACAGTTTAAGTAGGTGATGTCGTCCGGAAGGTTGAAGAGGTGTCTTTGATTTTCTAACATGCTATTTCAATATTTTCTCAAATGCCTGTTCGAATGATACTTCAGGCTCTTCTAATATGCGGGCTATTTCCACTCCATCACGCATCAATATGATGGTCGGTGTATTTTTTATATTGTAGCTTTGCTCTCTTCCTATTTGGCTCTTTTTATTCACATCAACTCCATAGAGTTCGAGTTGGTCGTAGATACCTAATTCCTCGCAAACACGGATCAAACGCGGAATTTCGCGATTACTGTCGTGACACCAGGTGCCCATAAAGGCTAAGATTTTTAATCCTTTAAGTTGCTTACGTTTTATGTTTTTGAGCGCATCAGTATCTATTAGGTAAGTCTTATAATTGGTGTTAAACCAAACCTTATAAGGCATCTTTTGAAGGCCCTCTTTTGTGATGGGACCATTAAGGATTTTATCTATATACTCCGAAACACTTTCAGTTTCAACATTGTAATTTTTCTCTTGAGCAGATGTAGCAAGAGGAAAAACGATCAAGAGAATGATGAGAACAATAAGGGCTTTATACATTTCCATAAGGCATGGTTTGAGTCATTGAAATATACTGATTAATCCTATATTTGGCGCCATGCAATTCAATGAGATATGGCAAGACATCGTCTCAAATATCAATCAATTTGATTTTTGGGGTATCGTTGCTTTTGTTTCTGGCATCCTTGCAGTTATCTATCTCATCAAAGAGAGTATCTGGACATGGCCTCTTGGGATTATCTATACACTTATCTCAGTAGTCGTGTTTTATCAGTCAAGGCTGTATGGCGATTTGCTCCTACATATCTTCTATTTAGTACTTAATGGGTATGGATGGTACTATTGGAGCAAAGGTGGGGCACACGCAGAGGGTAATATTCAGGTCACCCATTCGACCCTAAGATCAATGGTTGTGACAATCGGGATTACTGTTTTAGGGGTGATTGTTTTTGCGGAAATGTTGATTGCAATACCAACTGTTTTTGAAGGTGCTGATCCACCTGCACTGCCTTACTGGGATAGTACAACCTCGGTGCTCAGTGTTGCAGGTATGTGGTTGACCACGCGCAAGAAGATCGATAACTGGTACTACTGGTTTGTGGTTGATATATTGGCTTCAGGAATTTATTTCTACAAAGGGCTGTATTTCTATTCTGCCCTTTACCTGGTTTATATCGGTATGGCAGTAGTAGGTTATTTGGCTTGGAAAAAATCTATGAAGTCTTCAGTCGCATGATGTCAATTGCAATAGTTGGTCCTGAAAGTACGGGAAAGAGCACGCTTACTAAATCATTAGCGAAGCACTATAGAACCCTTTGCTCAGAAGAGTATGCACGTGAATATTTGACTGCACTAGAAAGGCCTTATGAACAGTCGGATCTACTTGAGATTGCCAAGGGGCAATTGGAAATAGCGAATAAGGTCAAAATGAAGGAAAATTCAATTGTTTTTCACGATACTGATCTACTTGTCATAAAAGTTTGGAGTGAATTTAAGTTTGGAGATTGCGATCCTTGGATTATTAAGCAATTTGAGATGAACCAGGCCGATCTCTATCTCCTAACTGACTTTAATATCCCCTACGAAGAAGATCCTCTTCGTGAAAATCCAGAGCAGAGAAGAGAGCTCTTCGAAATATATGAGCAAGAATTAATCAAGAGTAAAGCTAACTATCAGGTTATCAAGGGTGAGCTATCAGATCGCTTAAACCAGAGTATAGCACACATCAATCAAATCGCCTAAAGCGTATTCCTATTCCAATTTCTTTCTAACTTTGCTCTCATTAGGGGGGTGCCTATTTCCGAAATATTCGGAATTAAATAAAGGCTGAGATTATACCCATTGAACCTGATGCAGATAATGCTGTCGCAGGGAGGTATGGTAAAACAAAAGGACGGAAAAGCTACCCCTTAGCTTTTCTAAGTTTAACCATTAAAAGTTTATTCATGAGAAAAATTATTTTGATGTCAGCATTGCTGTTGGCATCGGTGAGTGTATTTGCGCAATACACCATCAAAGGAAAGGTAACTGATGCCGAAAATGGTCAGGCCTTACAAGGAGCAAATGTGTTATTAGTTAATAGCACGCAAGGTATGCCAACAAATGATCAAGGAGAATTCTCCTTGACCGATTTGGTAGCAAGAGAGTATAAGTTGGTCATTAGAATGATTGGTTATGCCAATTATGAGCGTTCGATTGACTTGAAAAGCAACGTTGACTTAACGGTTACACTGGAAAGAAAGACCACCAGTTTATCCGATGTAATCGTAACCGGAACACGAGCCACAGAGAAGACCCCTACTACTTTTACCACTGTAACTGGTGAAGAGATCAAGAAGCAGAATCTAGGGCAAGACTTGCCATTTTTACTGAATTGGACACCTTCGGTGGTAACTACTTCAGACGCTGGAGCAGGTATTGGTTATACGGGTATTCGAATTAGAGGAAGCGATGCGACAAGGATTAATGTGACCATTAACGGTATTCCTATCAACGATTCGGAATCACAAGGCGTGTTTTGGGTAAATACTCCAGATATCGCTTCATCGGCTGCCGACATTCAAGTACAGCGTGGAGTCGGTACTTCGACCAATGGAGCCGGAGCTTTTGGAGGGTCTATTAATATATTAACCAATGGCCTTAGTCAAGAAGCGAGAGCAGAAGTAAATACCAGTGTTGGCTCATTCAACACCCAAAAGTACAATGCCATTTTCTCAACAGGATTGTTGAAGGATCGTTGGGCATTTGAAGGTAGGTTATCACAAATTACTTCAGATGGGTTTGTGGATCGAGCTTCGTCAGACTTGCAGTCTTATTATTTATCAGGAGGATATTTCGGAAAGAAGACCAGTGTGAAGTTTATCACTTTCGGGGGTGACGAAGTGACCTATCAGAGTTGGTACGGAACTCCAGAAGCTCGTTTGAGAAACGATGCTGCTGGAATCGAAGCAGTCATAGCTAATAATGGCTTTACAGCCGCGCAGGCAGATAACTTAAGGAATTCAGGTCGTAGTTATAACTTTTATGAGTACGACAACCAAGTGGATGACTATGGGCAGGATCATTATCAACTTCATATGGCGCATACCTTCAATACTAATTTGAATTTGACCGTTGCAGGTCACTATACAAAAGGCGGAGGGTTCTTTGAAGAATTCAGAAACGATGATGACCTAGCCGATTACGGCATTGCGGATGTAGTGCTTGGAGGTACTACTATTTCGAGCTCAGATTTGATTCGAAGACGTTGGTTAGATAATGACTTTTATGGAGTAGTGTATGATTTAAACTATTCTAGTGGCAAGGTTGATGCGACTTTCGGAGGAGGGATCAATAAATACATTGGCGATCATTTTGGAGAAGTGATATGGTCCAGGTTTGCAGGCAATAGTGACATTCGTGAGCGATATTATGAAAGCCGTTCGGAAAAAGTTGATTTCAATTCATATGCCAAGGTAAACTATCAAGCGAATGAGAAACTTAACCTATTCGGAGATTTACAATACAGGACAGTGGATTACACAGGTTTGGGAGTAGATAATGATCTTCGGCCTATCGATTTTGATAAGAACTTCAATTTCTTCAATCCGAAAGTTGGTGCTACTTACCAGCTAAATGGGAACGCCAATCTTTATGCTTCATTTGCAGTCGGTAACAAGGAACCAAATAGATCTGATATTATCGATGCTGCTCCAGGTGTAGACCCTCAGCATGAGACACTCAATAATTTAGAGATTGGCTATAAACGCCAATCTTCAACGGGATCTTTTGAGTTCAATTACTATTTGATGGACTACAAGAATCAGTTGGTATTGACAGGCGAAGTGAATGATGTAGGGGCAGGTATCAGAACTAATGTGCCAGATAGTTACCGAATGGGTATTGAGCTTTCTGGTGTCGTGAAATTAACAAAAGGACTCTTTTGGTCAGCAAATGTGGCTTTGAGTCAGAATCGAATTAGCTCTTTTGATGAGATCATTTTTGACTTTGGAGCTGCTTTTGATGAGTTTAATGAGGTCAGAACTACTTTTAAAGACACAGAGATTAGTTTCTCTCCAAGTGTAGTGGCTGGTAGTCAGTTGTCATTTATCCCTACCTCAGGTATAGAGATTGCGTTGCTATCTAAATATGTAGGAGAGCAATTTTTGGATAATACATCCAGTGAAAACCGAAAGATTGATGCGTTTTTTGTGAATGATCTGCGTATCAATTACGCCTTTGAAACCAAGTCTATCAAAGAGGTATCGATCAATTTATTGGTGAATAATATTCTCAATACTGAATATGAAAGCAACGGATATACTTTCGGATACTTTGGAGGTCAATCTTTTGAAGTGAGGGAGAACTATTTCTATCCGCAAGCCGGAACTAACTTTCTTTTGTCACTGGGTTTGTCGTTCTAATGATGTTAATGCATAAAAAAAGGAACACTCGAAAGAGGCGTTCCTTTTTTTATGTCATCCCAGAATTTATGCAAACGTTTACAGAGAAAAGAACACTGGTTCAGGGAAGCCAGTCAATCTATTTCGCATATTAGGTTTTCTTAAATATACTGAGAGCACTTTTTAGATTCATATCGAATTAAAGTGCCCATTTAGGTTGTTTAAGGAGGATAAGTGCAATGAGGGAAACAGCAATTGGAATAGACATTGGAGGTACCTTTACCAAGTTTGGCTTGGTAGATGTGGAAGGGAATGTCCTTATGGAGGGTTCAATTCCAACGTATATCCATGAAACTATAGAACCTTTTCTAGTTGCGCTGAGCCAGGCCATCAATAAAGGTCTTGACGAGATAGCGGATCCTTTTGAGATTATTGGAATCGGCATTGGTGCGCCAAATGGCAACTACTATAAGGGTACGATTGAGCATGCGCCCAATCTGAACTGGAAGGGGATTGTCCCTTTCATCGATCTGTTCAGCAAATACTTTGACCTGCCGATGGTCTTAACCAATGATGCTAATGCAGCCGCTATTGGTGAGAAAGTTTTCGGTGGTGCGAAAAATATGAACGACTTCATCGTGGTAACCCTTGGAACTGGACTAGGTTCTGGATTGGTAACCCGTGGCAAGCTTATTTATGGCCATGATGGCTTAGCTGGAGAATTGGGTCATACCAACGTTTATCCTGACGGGCGAGAGTGTAACTGCGGTAAACGTGGTTGTCTAGAGACTTACGCTTCGGCTTCAGGTATTAAGAGAACTGTTTTTAAGCTTTTGGCTACCAATAATGTGGATACGCCTTTGCGATCGTATACTTATGAGTCGTTAACGGCCAAAAAGATTACTGAAATGGCTGTTGCTGGTGATCCAATTGCACTTGAAGCCTACGAATACACTTCTGATCTATTAGGGCTGAAACTGGCCGATGCAGCTGCTGTTACAAGCCCAGAGGCAATATTCCTTTTTGGAGGCCTCGCCAAAGCAGGTGATATCATTGTGGAAGCAACAAAGAAATCATTCAACGAATACCTTTACCCAGGCTACAAGGGTAAGATCAAAATCAAATTGTCTAAGTTAATGGATAAAAATGCTGCCGTTTTAGGTGCAAGTGCGCTGGTTTGGAGCGAAATTGCGAATAGCGATGTTATCCGTGTGCCACAGCAGGCACGTGCAATTTAGACCATGTCATCACATCATATTGTTAGAGACGAACAAGAGCCAGCCTTGCTGATAGATGATTCTATCGCATTAAGTGCTGAGTACGTTGACTTGCTTTTAGAGTGGAGTCCAACAGTCGTTGTGACCTCAGTTGCCTTGGATGAAGTCTTAAAGTGGGGAATAAAAATTGATGTCGTTGTGGCCCATTTGAGTCAAATTGAGGAGTTGAAACCTAAGCTTATAATCCAGTCTCCGGTACAGCTTCTCGGTTTTGAGTCCACCGATCTACTGAATGCTGCTTATATCTTTCTGAAAGACCATGACCACAAAGCAGTCAATGTAATAGCGGATATATTCAATTCAAAAGTTTTAGACCTGATCAAGGAGTTCTCAATTGATATGGATTCGGTGCTTTTTTACAGCGATCAAAAATGGGTTTATGCCAAGTCAGGTAAGTTCGAGAAATGGGTCGTAACAGGGCAAGTCTTAGGCATTCATCCGGTTGCTAACAATACCTTCTTCACTTCTCAAGGATTCTATACAGATTGGCAAGATGAGCTTTTACTTGAGCCATTAGAACTTACCGCTGAGCAGAGCGGTAAAGTAAGTCTAGTAACGAATAGTAAGCCGTTATGGGTAGTAGAGTCAGTGCAGACCGATATCTATAAATAAAAGAGTCGACCTGTATGGATCGACTCTAAAACGCTACTTACTGTTTAATCATCTCATGTACTTTGTAGGGATAGCAATAGTTGTTCTTACCCTAACTTCTTTGTCATCTTTAATGCCTCTTTTCCAAACATAAAACTCACTTACTTTTGATTTCAGTGTGTTATATACATCTCCAAAGAACAAATAGAGTGCTTTATTCTCTTCGTCTGTACCTTCCAACTCCGTAATTAAGTTAACTCCACTAATGTTTCGTCCCCCATCTATTACCATCTCGAAGTCGATAGAGGCAGGCAAATCTTTTTTATTGATGCCTTTAGGGAGATCCATTGCAAGTGCAATTGCCTTGACGAAAGAATTAACCCCACCAACGGGTTCAGGTTTAATGTCAACTTCTGATATATCAAAAATCTCACCGCTCTCTTGTTTTAGGGGTTCATAGAAGACGATGTAGTTAGCATTTTCATCAATTGCTTCAGATATTTCTTTCTTAAATTCTGTCAAAGGGAAACTAAACTTAGATTTAGGGTCGCTTTTCAGGCTATACCCTGCGAAGCTTACGGTATCCTTTTGAACGATATCTGAGAGTTGTTTTTTATCATCTTCGGATAGCTTATCAAAAAATAAAGGAGTTCTGTCTACCTCATACCGCTCTAAGTATTCGAATCCATCCGCACTTTGACTATAGCTGTGTTTTATCTCCTTATGGGGATAAACTTTTTTAAGCCTGTTTAAGACATTCTGATGCTTTTCAGTAAGCTGAGGGAAATAGCTGAATGAAAACATACCTCTGTTTCGTATATTTTTTAATGCCTCCTCACGGCTTTCTTCAGTGTTTTGAGCCTTTAGAACGTTTACGCCAACAGTTGCACTAGCTATGATTATAAGAGTGAATACGGAAGCCAATGTTTTTTTAAATGTTGTTTTTTGCTTTTGCATAGCGGTAATTCGTTTAGAAAGTGTGGATATTAATGCGAAAGAGTGGCCCAGTTTAAGGGCACTCGAATTGATGCTAACCCTTACCAATGCTTGCGCATAGGTTTTGAAGTCAGTCGTATTTAGAACCGATTGATCGGCTAGTGCTTCGTGGTTTTCTTTAAGTTCTTTTTGAATGAGGTAGGCGATTGGGTTATACCAGAGTAGACACTGAATCAGATTAACAAACAGCATATCGAAAGTATGGTATTGATTAAGGTGCGCGGTTTCATGTTTTTCTATAATCTCCCAGATGTCTTGGTCATAGTCTGTGCCTTGAGGGATAAATATCCATTTCCAAAATGAAAATGGATATTTGATCCCTTTGTGTGTGATTACATTGTCTTGAATATCAGTTCTTCTAGCACCATAGTAATACCAGATAGAAAGCTTAGTGATTTCGAATAGGAAGAGGCCAAGTGCTATTAGTAGACCCACCAAATAGATATTCAAGAAGAGTTTTACCCAGCTAAAATCTGTGGTTACTCCTATGGTCTTTAATTGTTCACTGGATGAGATGGTATAAGTTGTATTGACTGGAGCGGCTGGCTCGGATGTCATCGATGCTATACTCAGCTCTATTGGGTTAGACCAAGGAAGTTGCGCTTCAACTTCAATAAACGGGACAGAACAGGCTAGAAGGAGGCAGCCGAGTAAAATAATTCTTCGCAACTGGAAGTGAGTATTGTGCCTAAAAAGCAGCCAATATCCACCATACATCACTAAGAGTAAGAGACTAACATTGAAACTCCAGAGAAATAGATCTTGTATCATTATTTTTCTTTTTTGTCTTCAAGTATCTTAATGATCTGATCGAGTTCCTTTAAGTCCATCTTTTTACGATCAGCAAAAAATGAGACCAGTCGGCTTAGAGAGCCTTCGAAATATTTCCCCATCACATTAGACATGGCAAAGTCACTGTACTTTTCCTTCGTGACTAGAGGGTAGAAGCGCTTACTGTTTCCAAGTACCTCATGGGCCACAAAGCCTTTCTGTTCCAATACTGTTAGCACAGTCGCAACGGTGGTGTAGCTTGGGGGATCTGACTCAAACTGACCAAGGATTTCTCGAGTGAAAGCTTTTTCAAGTTTCCATAAGAGTTGCATTACTTTTTCTTCTGCTTTTGTAAGCTCTTTCATGAGGGTGTGATAAAGTATTACTATAAATATAGTAGATAAACTAGATAAATAGTAGTTCTTCTAAATAAATAGTAGAATGAGCTAGAGGCTAGAGGCTAGAGGCTAGAGGCTAGAGGCTTGATACCTTTTACCATTCTGTCTTTTCCTTGAAGGTCTTTTCTGAGCACAACCTCAGAGTATCCAAGTGAACTCAATAATTGACAAACTTCTGCTCCAAAGTTCTCATGTATTTCGAAATACAGCTTTCCGCTTTTTTTGAGACTAATTATTGCTTTTTCGGCAATGGCTTGGTAAAAGACTAAGGGAGTTCTGTCATCAACAAAGAGCGCTATGTCTGGCTCATAATCGAGGACGTTCTTGTGCATCATTGCTCTATCTGCATTCGGGATGTAAGGCGGGTTGCTAACAATAATATCGAATGCGTTTTCAGTCAAGTTCTCTTTCAGGATATCCACTTTCAAGAACTCAATATCCACTTCATTTTTTGATGCATTGTTTTTAGCAACCTTAAGCGCCTCTTCTGAAATATCAGCTCCAGTACAGCTGGCATCAGCGATTTCTGCCTTCAGACTTATAGGAATACAGCCTGTACCAGTTCCAATATCTAAAATCGATGGTGCTGACACTTTGTTGTCCTTCACAATCCAATCAACGAGTTCTTCTGTTTCTGGTCTTGGAATCAGAGCATGCTTGTTCGTGAGAAACTTTCGGCCGTAGAAAATTGTAAAACCTACTACATGCTGATATGGTGTACCATTCACTAATTGCCTGAGGTCATGAGTCAATAGACTTTCGTCAAAAGCAATTTGCGTATTGAGAGATAGCTTCATCCTATCAATATGTAGTCGATCTGCAAGGTAGTTTTTGGCAATGGCGATACTTTCCCTTTCATCATAGATATCTGATAGGGTGCTTCGTATTTGTTCAAATAGATCCTTAGATCGAGCAGTAGGCATGACACAAAATAAGTGAAATAATTAGTGGCTTTGGCTAACTTGTGCAATCAATGAATAATCAGGATACTCACTTCATGAAGCGCGCGCTAGAACTTGCCGAATTAGGTAGGGGAAAGGTGAGTCCGAATCCGATGGTTGGGTGTGTTATTGTTCATGATGAAAAGATTATCGGAGAAGGTTGGCATAAGCAGTATGGCGAAGGGCATGCAGAAGTAATTGCCATTCTAGCTGTCAAAGACCAATCTTTGCTTCCTGAATCGACTGTATACGTAACGCTAGAACCATGTGCTCATCATGGTAAAACACCTCCCTGTGCAGACTTACTTGTGAGTAAGCGAGTAAAACGCGTGGTCATTGGTGCTGTTGATACGAACCCCCTCGTTGGTGGCAAGGGGATTGAAAGAATGGAGCAAGCCGGAATTCAAGTCAGTCATGGTTTGCTTGCAGATGCTTCTAGAACCTTAAACGCTCGATTCTTTACTCTGATAGAGAAAAATAGGCCCTACATTATTTTGAAATGGGCGCAGACATTGGATGGATTTGTAGCGAGAGAAAACTTCGATTCGAAATGGATCAGTGGAGAGGCATCAAGAAATTTAGTACATCAATGGCGTGCCGAAGAAGACGCAATTATGGTGGGCACACGAACTGCTAAATACGATAACCCAAGGCTTAACGTAAGAAACTGGGAAGGAAAAGACCCAATAAGAGTTGTCATTGATAAAGAACTTACCCTTTCAAAAGATTTGAATTTATTTGACAGTCAACAACCAACCTTGGTGTTTAATAATCATAAGACTCAATCTCTCGAAAATCTAGAATTCATTCAAGTACAGGAAGTTGAATACTTTCCTTTCATTCTGAAAGACTTGTATCACAGAAAGGTACAATCAATCATTATCGAAGGGGGAGCCACTTTATTAAACTCATGTATTCAATCAGGTCTTTGGGACGAGGCGAGGGTATTTACGTCAGATGTTAATTTTGAGTCTGGTATTGCAGCACCGAGTATAGAAGGTTTAATGTCTGATTCTTCTCAAATTGGAGGTGACAAATTGGACATCTTTTACAATCAGGAACCATCTCATTTAGAAACTAGTTAGAAGAACTTATGGCAGAAGAATTAATCATCGAAAACAGTGCTTCAAGAGCTGAAAAGTATAGATCTCTGATTCCTCAAATTGAGGCGTTAGTAACTGGAGAGCCTGATTTGGTAGCAAATCTGTCTAATATTGCAGCGGCACTAAAGTATGGTATGAGCTATTACTGGGTTGGTTTTTATCTTGTCAAGACTGATGAATTGGTTCTAGGGCCATTCCAAGGGCCTATTGCTTGTACACGAATTGCCAAAGGTAAAGGTGTATGCGGAACGAGTTGGGTTGAAAGGGCTACCCAGGTTGTGGCCAATGTCGATGAGTTCCCAGGTCACATTGCATGCAGTGGTGATTCTAAATCAGAGATTGTATTGCCCGCTTTCAAAAATGAAGAGGTTGCACTTATTCTAGATGTAGATTCTGATAAATTGAATGACTTTGATGAAGTAGATAGGGAATACTTGGAAAAGCTGATGCGTATAATTGAAGGCTTACTCTAGCTCCCCGATAATAGTTTCTCCACCTCTGGTTTTTTGTCCATTCTCCACACAGATTTTTGTGCCGAGGGGGAGATATAAATCAACTCGTGATCCAAACTTAATAAAGCCAAACTCTCGGCCTTGAATCACACTTTGTTCCTCTTTTACATACCACTTGATTCTTCTTGCAGCGGCCCCAGCGATTTGCCTTACTAGGATTTCTACGTTGTGATGGATTTGATAGACTAATGTCGTTCTCTCGTTCTCGGTGCTCGACTTTGGATGCCAGGCTACTAAATATTTGCCAGGATGATATTTGAAGTATTTAATGAGTCCGGTTACGGGGTTTCTATTGACGTGCACATTGAAAGGTGACATGAAAATGGATACTTGAATACGTTCTTTCCCATGAAAATACTCGTCCTCAGTGGTAGTCTCAATGACTACAATTTTACCATCAGCAGGGGCGATAATATGTTTTTCATTAAGGTCAGTTTTTCGACTTGGATTCCTGAAAAACTGAACCACCAACAAAAACACTATTGAACTAGCTATTAAGGTAGCCCAAAAGGTCTCGCCTTGGATTTCCAAAAGATAGAAAAGGCTGATGTTGAGTGTTGTAAGAACAAGAAAGAGTACCGCTAACAGTACTCTTCCTTCTTTATGAATTTTAATCATTAATATCTAATTAGAAGCCACCTCGATATTTATAGGTCTCGGCTACTTTGTCGATTGCCACAATGTAAGCTGCAATTCGCATGGGTACATTATACTTTAAAGATGCAGCATAGACTTTGTCAAAAGCATCTTTCATAATCCTGTCTGACCTACGGTTGACTCTTTCTCTAGTCCATTTATAGCCCAATCTGTTTTGCACCCATTCGAAATAAGAAACAGTAACACCTCCAGCATTTGCTAAAATATCTGGTGCAACCATTATTCCTTTTTCATTAATGATGGCATCTGCCTCAGCTGAAGTAGGACCGTTTGCTCCTTCAACGATAAGCTTTGCTTTCACATCGTTGACATTGCCAGAATGAATCACATCTTCGATAGCTGCAGGTACTAAAACATCAACATCTAGTGTCAATAGGTCTGAAGCATCTTTCATTAATTCGGCACCATCGAAACCTTCGAGTGTACCGTTATTATTGTTTCGATAGCCAATTGCTTTATTGACATCAATACCATTTTCATTATAGTAGGCACCAGAAATATCACTAATAGCCGTTATGGTACAACCACGTTCAGACATTAGTAATGCAGCGTATGAGCCAACATTTCCAAATCCTTGAACCGCAATTGATGCATGATAAGGATTGATTTTGAGCTTTTCCATGGCAGCAAGTGCTGATACCATTACCCCACGACCAGTCGCTTCAACTCTACCGAGCGAACCACCAAGTACCAAAGGCTTTCCAGTTACAACGGCATTTACCGTAGTACCCATCGAGCGTGAGTATTCATCCATCATCCAAGCCATTTCTCGTGGGCCAGTGCCCATGTCAGGAGCTGGTATATCGCGGTCTGGGCCAAATACACCTGTCATAGACTGGGTATAGGCTCTCGTCAATCGCTCAATTTCTCCAGCTGACATTTCTCTCGGGTTACACTTGATCCCACCTTTGGCACCGCCATATGGTATATCAACCACAGCGCACTTCCAGGTCATCCAAGCAGCAAGTGCCTTTACTTCGTCAATATTGACGTCCATTGCATAACGCACGCCACCTTTGGAGGGTCCCAAAATATTCGAATGGATCACACGGTGACCTTCAAACACTTTGATCGAACCATTATCCATAGTGACGGGTAATGAAACAGAAACTTGTTTGGATGGAGATTTTAAAACGTTGTAAACTTCTTCGTCAAGACCCAGTGCTTCAGTAGCAATATTGAATCTGGACATCATTGACTCGAAAGGATTTGCCTTGTCCTTAATCGGAGCCGGTTCAATGTAACCCATAGGGAGCTTAATATTGATTTAAGACTGCGTCAAAATTAGTGAATTTTTAAGCGAATATCTCCTATAAGAAAGAGCTTATTTTCCCCTTATATGACGAAGTGGATGTAGGCGGTTGCGAATGGTAATGCAAGGATGAGTCCATCAAATCTGTCGAGGAAGCCACCATGCCCTGGAATAGTACTTCCTGAGTCTTTAATAGCCAATACTCTTTTGAAAGCAGATTCAACTAAGTCTCCTAGGCTGCCAAAAATACTGATTACAACGGCTAAGCCCGTCCACTGTAAATAACTCATTATTCCAAAGAAATGGCAAAATACCATTAGGATTCCTATCGATAGAACTAGTCCACCGATAGACCCTTCCCAGGTTTTTTTAGGAGATACCTTTTCAAATAGCTTGGTCTTACCGAACGCTTTGCCGGCAAAGTAGGCACCTGTATCGTTTGCCCATTGGGCGAATAGAACCCCCAGTATTAATTCAAATTGGAACGCTCCAGAGATAAACGCCAGGGGAACCATCAAACAGAAAGGCATCGCAATATAGAGTACGCCAAGTACAGAAACGGCTAAGGAGTTGATCGCATGGCCTTGTCCATAGCGTATGAGCGGGTAAAGGAATACAGTTGAAAATAATGCAGGGAGCATCCAGAAGGTGCTAGTGTCTATTTCTCCTTGGTAGTATAAGAAAATCAGGGCGAATAAGATAAAGCTAAAAACTAGTCCCCAAACCTCATACGGCTTGGTTTCGGCCGTTCTCGCTAATCCGTAAAACTCTCTTAGGGTCAATAATACAATTATCAATATGACGGCTGCAAATGTCCAAGGGCTAAAGACTATTCCGGTGATGATGATTGTAAGCCCAACTATTGCTGTTATGGCTCTGACAGCAAGGTTATTCATGATCAAACTTGATTTCTTCTTCAATGATTTTTATGGCTCGCATCACGGAGTCTGGATCTACCATTACATCTATGCTGCCAAATTTGTAGGCATGATCTTGTTTGTTGAAAACGATGGCGTTTAGTCCAGCATTGATCAAGACATCTTTAACAATTTCAGTCTTGTGAGGACTTGCGCTCTGATACACTGTTTGCCAACTACTCAATGGATTCCTTTGTTCTAAGGTAGTGATTTCTGAAAAGGAACATGAATACAATGAATACAGTTACACCAATCACTTGGTAGATTACTGGTACGGCTTCCGTTTCGTCCAAATTGACATCTGACATAGTATAAGTCATAATTACTGCAATGCCATTATTAGCGATATGTGCTATGATCGGATACCAAATATTCCCTGACCAGACATACAAATAGCCAAATACAGCCCCGAGAAGCATTCTAGGAACTAATCCGTAAAACTGCATGTGAATGGCTGCAAAAATGAAAGCAGTTATCCATATGGCAACATGGGAGTTTTTTGTCCATTTGTGAAGGCTGTTTTGTAAAACTCCTCTGAAGAGAAACTCTTCTCCAATTCCTGCAAGAATCGCTATTACAAAAAATCCAAAGAGGAATTGGCCAAAACTATTGAATGAGGTAAATTTTTCAGTTGCCGCGGCTAATTGTTCCTCTAGGTCCCTAGCCCATTCTTCAAATCCAGACATGAATTCTGGAAACTGGAAATTGGCATTCCATTCAATAAAGTAGGCGTTGACAAAGAGAAAACTGAATGTTCCGATAACGGTGGCAATAGCCAGTATGGGGTCTACTTTGGTCTCATTTGAAACAGAGGAAAGTGGTTGTTTTGCAATCAGTTTCAAATAAAACCATGGAGTCACGAAGGTAAATACTATTGTATACAGCATTTGTGTAGTCAACACTTCGCCCAGCCCCATGTAATCATATAGTGCATTTGGGTTCTCTGTCATCTCGTCCATTCCCATGCCGTTTGCCATGGCAAAAATGAATGAGGCAATCGCACCAACGAATTGCCCAACAAAAAAGCCAACGAATAACAGCCCTAATACAATAATAAAGGAAGAACTGGGAGCTCTTCCACCTGTGACGTCTATACCTGTGTCAATTCTCGTCATAATGGCGTAAATTTACGCGAATTTTGGAATAGGGTTTGGTAAGAATAGGAAATATAGAATTAGGAGACTTTCCATTGCTGTTAGCACCAATGGAAGACGTCAGTGATCCACCTTTCAGAGCAGTCTGTAAGGAAAATGGAGCAGATTTAATGTATACAGAATTTATCTCTTCTGAAGGGCTGATCCGTCATGCAGAGAAAAGTGTGCAAAAGTTGGATATCTATGATTATGAACGGCCAATTGGTATTCAGATTTTTGGGGATAAGATAGAATCTATGCGTCAGGCAGCGGAAATCGCTGAAAATGCTCAACCAGAAATTGTTGATATTAATTATGGCTGTCCAGTAAAGAAAGTTGCCTGTAAGGGTGCTGGAGCTGGTATTTTGCTTGATCTTCCCAAGATGCAAAAGATGACTGAAGAGATTGTGAAACAAGTTTCTCTTCCAGTAACAGTAAAAACCAGACTAGGGTGGGATGACAGTACGATTCAGATTGTAGAAGTCGCCAAAAGGCTTCAGGATGTCGGAATTCAAGCTTTGAGCATCCATGGTAGAACACGTCAGCAGATGTATAAAGGCGAGGCCGATTGGACAAGAATCGCAGAAGTAAAGAATCACGCTGATATACATATCCCAATTTTTGGCAATGGTGACATTGACTCACCTCAAAAAGCCCTTGAATACAAAAACAGGTATGGAGTAGATGGTATCATGATAGGTCGTGCAGCGATTGGATATCCATGGATTTTCAATGAGATCAAACACTTTATGAAAACCGGTGAAACGCTACCTGCTCCTGATATGGCAGAACGTGTAAGTGTGGCACGAAGGCATCTGAAATTTTCACTTGAGTGGAAAGGTGAGCGGCAAGGCATTTTTGAAATGAGGAGGCACTACACTAACTATTTTAGAGGTGTTCACGATTTCAAACCATTTAGAGCCAAGTTGGTAGAATCTGAAAATCCTGAAGAGCTGTATGATCTCTTGGACGAGATCGCAGTTACATTCGAAAACGCATTTGAGCTAGCCTAAAACTGGTCTCTAAATATTTATCGAAAATTTTACATTTGGTCTGATGATTAGCTCATGAAAAACAAGAAAGTTCTCGCCTGGACTATACTTATCGTCCTAGCATTGGTTTGGGGTACATCTTTTATCCTGATTAAGAGAGGACTAGAAGTATACAGTGCAGGAGAAGTAGGTGCCTTGAGAATCTTGGCTGCTTGTATTTTTATGTTGCCCTTGAGCCTGCCCAAACTGAGTAAACTATCCGCACGAAATCTAAAAATGCTTTTAGGTATAGGTATGCTAGGTAGCTTTATTCCAGCTTTCCTTTTTGCAATTGGTCAAACCCGCCTTGATAGCGGTATTACCGGAGTAATGAATGGCCTCACACCTATTTTTGTATTGCTAATGGGTGCTACAATATTTAAGCAGAAGTTTGAAAGAGCGAAATATGTTGGTGTGGCATTGGCGTTTATAGGAACAGCAATTCTCTTAACCGCGGGTTCAAGCGAAGGAGGGTTTTCTGGCTTTAATTATTACGCCATTTTCATTGTAATCGCTACTATGTGTTATGGGGTGAACTTGAATATCATAAAGTATTACTTCTCAGACCTTAGTGCAGTTGTAATTACTAGTGTCAGTATACTTTTGGTGGGGCCTTTTGCGGCTATATATTTATTTGTGGGGACAGACTTTGTCAATACAGTATCTAGTGCTCCTGGGGCGTTAGAAGCTCTTGGTTACATCAGCCTCTTAGGGGTAATGAGTACCGGGATTGCGCTAATCTTATTCAATCGACTAGTTCAAATTACTACGCCAATCTTCACCAGTATGGTGACTTATTTGATCCCAATTGTTGCGCTCACTTGGGGTGTTCTTGATGGGGAGACGTTAGCGGTAGGACAAATTGGCGGAATTGCAGCGATACTGCTAGGCGTGTTTATTACGAACAAAAAGAAGAGGGCTAAAATTACTTTAGCTGAAAAGTAGCTACTAGCGGATAATGATCTGATGGGTAAAGTTGTTTGCTTTTCCATTGATCAATTTTGAAACTACTCAGGCTAAATTTTTCTGAATTACCATAGAAAATATAGTCAATCCGTTGGCAGTGGCTTCCGCCATTCCATCGATGGAAGGTGCAACCTTCTAATTCATCGCCTTGATAGGCATCTTTGAAGAATTCTCTGATTCTAAGGATGATCTCATCATCGAATGGTGCATTAAAATCCCCTAAGAGAATGGTTGGTGTAGCATCTGTTTCCGTCATTAAGGTTCTTAGGATCAATTCTACACTTCTCACACGACTATTATTGGAAGCTCGGTCTAAGTGTGTATTCAGTATTTTGATCGTCTTATCGCTGCTTAGGTGTTGAAAGGTCACTTGTGTACTAATGCGTGGTAAACTATTTCCCCAACTTTTTGATGCAGGTTTTTCAGGAGTTTGAGAAAGCCAAAATGTTTCGTGATTGACTACCCTCCATTTCTCCTTATTGTAAAAAATTGCATTGGATTCTCCAGCTTTATCTTCCGCGGTTCTTGAACGATAAACAACACCGAGTTGAGGGACTTCTTCGAGTATTTCATCGATTTGTAAAGGAAGCGCTTCTTGTGTGGCTATGATTCCTTCCTTATACTTTTTGAAAACACTGAATACCCTTTCTCTTCTGCTTTTCCATTTATTTTCACCGTCACCAGGCGTACCATAGCGGATATTAAATGAGACGACTTCTACTCTGACTTGAGCCTGAGACTTTGGGCCAAGTGTAAGAAGTGAAAGTAGTATGCAGGAAAGAATCATTCGCACGCACAAAAATGCAAAATAAAGGCTGCATATTCAACTGAATTTGCCCTCAAATCTTGTTCAGGCAGCGAGTTTTAAAAAAATTATGGGTATTAAAAGACTATAGTTGAAGCTATGCTGAGCCTTTTGAATTGAGATCTAAGTGACTATCTCGGTCTATTTTTATTTATTAACTCAAAACCAAAACCCATCGCTATTCCTACCCCGATGCCAATGCTAATATTGTCCATAGCCACCCCAATACCAATACCTATGGCAATTCCAGTACCTATTCCACCAAAACCTCTTCGTCTTGAGTAGGGTTCTTCGTCTTTATTTTCTTCTTCCTTCGACATGGTCTATATACAAGTTAGGCAAATAGATAGGTTACCTACTTACCACCGACCTAATTCTTTGCAAATGAATTAATTGCCATAGGGCATGCGTAGTGATAAAGTTATGATTGAGTTGAGACTAGTACTTTTTTTATGTCAAAAGAAGAATAGTTTGATTGCAAAAGCAGAAGCGGTAACCATAACGATATAGCGAATCCAGTTGTCCCCTTTATTGACGCTCCAGCGACTTGCCAGCCAACCACCTGTTGCATTTCCGATGGCTAATGGAATACCAAATTCCCAGTTGACGATTCCGTAATAGATAAATATACCCAAAGCCACAAGTGTATAAGTGAGTGCAACAAAAACTTTAATGCTGTTGGTTTTCACTAAACTGAATCCATTCACTAGAGTCAAAGCCATGATCATTAAGTAACCTACACCGGCTTGAATAAAGCCCCCGTAAATCCCCACGAAAAAGAAGATAATGATCGAAGTGATTGTCGCCTTCTTTCCCATATTTTCAGGCTTGTTGATGTTCTTCAAAGGGTTGATAGCCATGTAGACCACCACTGCCACAATTACTACTGCCAGAATTCGGTTGAAGACTTCTTTATCTATATCAACTGCTAGAAATGCACCTACAATTGCACCGCAAAATGCTGAAATGCCAAGCCACAAATTAAAAGGGTAGACAGATACTCCTTTGCTTTTAAAACCTCGAACTGCAAAAATATTTTGAAGTACAATGGCCACACGGTTAGTGGCGTTGGCCACATTCGGAGGTAGGCCTAGGAAAATAAGAACTGGCAACGAAAGTAGAGACCCACCACCCGCCAATGTGTTTAGGCAGCCTGCAAAAAGGCCAACGGCTAAAAGAATAAGGATATTAAGGAGGTCCAACTATTAATCCTCCCAACGCCAATCGCCACCAATTTGAAGCTTCAACTTAAGGTTGTTTGCCTCCAAAAAAGCCTTTGTTTCGGCATCGCTAAGCTTTTGTGAAGGCAGTGCATCCGCATCGGCCAAAGCATAAAGCATCATTGAACTGAATCGTACATTGTTGACCATATGCTCTTTGTTCACTAGATCAAAGTCATCACAATCTGAATGATAACAACCATAAATAGATCGATCTAAATTCGACATTGGAGAAGTATAAGGAATGCCTTGTAGCATAAAGGGTTGATGATCGCTATGTAAGCCAGCACCTTTTGAAAGTTGGTTGGTGTATGTAGAATCAATCGACTGAATTTGAGCACCGGTTGTTGTAAAGAAGGCTTCAGCTTCTGACCTGCCACCTGTGCCGAAACCGATTGGGTTACCCGACATGTCTTGGTTCATTACATATTTGATTTGATTGATTGTGCCGTTGGCTACAGCTTCATCTACTAAATGTCTTGAGCCTAATAAACCCTCTTCTTCACCCATGAACATGATGAATTGAACTGTTCTTTTCGGTTGAAGCTCTAAGGCTGAAAATGTTCTTGCCATATCGAGCACTGCAAATGAACCGATTCCATTGTCAATTGCGCCAGTGGCTAAATCCCATGAATCTAAGTGACCACCGACTATAATTTTTTCTTCTGGAAACTCACTTCCTTCAATTGTGGCTATTACATTTCTAGCGTTGATCAAACCAGACTGATTGGTCATTTTAATGGAGGAGTACTGCTTAGTTTTAGCAAGCGTTTCTTTTAAAGCTATGCCATCTTCTTTCCCTATACACACTGCTGGGATTGGAATGAGACTTCCAGTCACAGAGGCGGTTCCTGTCAATAGAACACCACCGTCAACTTGATTGATAATGATAATGCCTATGGCGCCATATTTTGTAGCTAAAGCTGTTTTTTCCGACCGGTGTAATCCAGGAGTTCCTTGAGGGCTATTAGGTAGTGTGCCAATGTAAACTAAGGCGATCTTGCCTTTTACAGCCTCTGGCTTGGCTTCATAGTCGGCATCTACACCGTTGCCCATGTCTATAATTTCTGCGGTCACTTCGGCTTCGACTGGCGAATGTGCTAAGGTTACTGCTGGTGTTGGCTTTAGTTGATTCCTGCTACCAATTTTTACATCTATGTCTCCTCTAGACCAAGATTCCACTTCAAATGGTTGATACGCTACATTCATTCCATAACTCTTAAGCAAGTTGAAGGTGTATTCCTCAGCTTTTTCGCCTTCTTCTGAGCCAGTTAAGCGATGCCCAATACTTGAAGTAGCTTCTTCAAGCGTTTCATAAGCTCTGGAATTAGCCAAAACCTCCGCATTTATCTTCTGGAAGGTTTCTTCCAGTGTTTCTTGCTTTGGTGTACAATTAAAAAATAGGAATACTGATACGAGGGTGAGTAAAAAAATCTTCTTCATAGTCTTATTTAAGGAGCATGAAGATAAAAATAAAAAGCAGCCTATTGACTGCTTTTTATATGGATAGTATTTGATGACTAATGTGTGTCGTTGACTCTTAAGGTCAGGAATCCTGAAATAATCATTGCTACACCGCCAGTGACTAAGATCATAATGGTTTCACCAGCAAAGAATGTGTTTAGAATAAATCCTAAAAGAGAGGCTGCAACTATCTGAGGAATCACAATAAAAAAATTGAAGACTCCCATATAATACCCCATTTTTTCTGAAGGGAGGGAACCGGATAAAATGGCATACGGAACTGAAAGGATACTTGCCCAGGCAATTCCGACACCGATCATACTTAGCCAAAGCATTTGTGGATCTGTGATGAAGTACATAGAGATAAGGCCTAAACCTCCTAAACAGAGCGCTATTAAATGGGTAATCTTTCTGCTAGTCTTTCGTGCTATAAATGGAATAAAAATAGCCGCAACTGCAGCGATACCATTGTAGCCTCCGAATAAGTTACTCACCATGTCGGCACCAGAATTATAGGCCGTAGAGGTAGTGTCTGAAGAGCCGTAAATGTGTGAGGTTACAGCTGGAGTTGAATAGATCCACATGGAAAAGAGTGCAAACCATGAAAAGAATTGAACCACTGCCAATTGAATCATAGTCTTGGGCATTGTGTTGAAATCCTTCACAATATGAACTAATGGCATCGAAGTTTTCTGCGCTTTGACCAGCTTTCCGGCTACAAGGTGAATAATTCCAAAAAAGGCAAAGCCACCTCCTAAAACGTGTAATTGAGGATCAATTTCAGCATTATAAACAAAGGCTGAAAATACCACTCCAATCAATGTAAGTATTAAACCTAATCGAGTAAACTTGCTACCGAAGAACGATTCCTCGGTTTCCTCCATGGCAGGCGCACTATGGTTTTCATCTGGCTCAGGAGGGTACTCTTTTGTGCTGAATACGGTCCATAGTACTGTGATTAAGTACATTATTCCACCTACATAAAACGCATATTTTACGGATGGAGGAATTTCTCCTTCAGGGGCTGTATTGGGAATATTAAACCAATTGGTAAAAATCCATGGCATGAAGGAGGCAACAAGTGCACCAATGCCAATAAAGAAACTCTGCATGGCAAAGCCTGATGTTCTTTGTTCATCTGGCAAAAGGTCGCCAACAAATGCCCTAAAAGGCTCCATTGTAATGTTAATGGAGGCGTCCATAATCCACAAAACACCAACAGCCATCCATAGCGTAGGGGAGTTTGGCATTAGAAATAAAGCAATAGTTGCAGCAATAGCCCCAACTGCAAAATATGGTCGCCTTCGTCCCCAGCGTGTGCTCCACGTACGATCTGAATAGTAGCCGATAATGGGTTGGATGATGAGCCCTGTGACAGGAGCGGCTAACCAATAAATAGCGAGATTATCAATGTCAGCACCAAGGGTCTCAAATATCCGAGACGTGTTTGCATTCTGTAATGCAAACCCCATTTGAATACCCAAAAACCCGAAACTCATGTTCCAGATTTGTGCAAAACTGAGGCGAGGCTTTTTTGTCATGTGACTTTATTTGATAAATACTTTATAGCGATACGGACCAACTAATTGGTTTTTCGAAACTGTAAATACTCCACCACCGAAGACTCTTTGCATGGCGAGGTAATCTCGATCTATTTCGAACTCCACTCTTTCGTCCGTTAGGTTGATTAAAACGATCACTAAGTGATCCTCTTTCACACGTTTATAAGCCAATACCTTATCATTAGCTGTTGTTTCGATCCATTCTAAGCTTCCTCCGAAGTCTCCATTCCATAGCGCAGGGTTCGCCTCTTTGATTGAGAAAAGCGTTTGATAGAGTTGGTTAAAAGTATACCCTCCAGACCAATCAATTGGGTCTTTCTCGAAGAATTCAATACGCTTTTTGTTATTGGCTTCCTGTCCTGAGTAAACCAGAGGCATACCATAGGTAGTCGCTGCGAATACGAACCAAGCTTCTTGGCTAGGACCGAAGAATTCGTCAGCGGTTCCATTCCAACTGTTTTCATCATGGTTAGTGATGATGTTCATTTTATAGTAACCTTCTGGATAACGCTGAAAGTCATGCGTATACATGTCTTTAATGGCCTGAGGAGTTTCTTCTCCCGAAGCAACCTTTCTCATCAAATGCATGAGTTCCCAAGAGTAGGTCATGTCGAAGGCATCCATGTGAAGTTCGGTTTCCTCACCTTCAGCTAGCATGAAGACAGGTTTAATGGCATCAAGTTCTTTTCTGGCATTATCCCAAAAATCTGTCGGTACCATACCTGCCACATCACAACGATAGCCATCAATGTCGAATTCAGCGACCCAATATTTAAGTGCCTCCAGCATTGCAGTACGTAGCTCTTTGTTGTCATAGTTTAGGTCGATTACATCTTCCCAGTCTGCTACAGGTGGCATGAAGTTACCTTCCTCGTCTTTGGTGTAAAATTCAGGGTTGGTCTCAGTCCACACATTATCCCATGCCGTATGGTTGGCCACCCAGTCAATTAAGACTTTCATCCCGTTATCATGGGCTGTTTTGACTAAGTTCCTAAAGTCGTTTTCTGTCCCAAACTCAGGATTAACGGCTTTATAATCTTTGACGGCATAATAACTTCCAAGCGTTCCCTTTTTGTTCTTGTCCCCAATCGGGTGAATAGGCATCAACCAAATAATATCGATACCCATCTTTTTAAGACGAGGGATGTCTTGAGCGAATGCGTTGAATGTTCCTTCTTGGGTATGTTGCCTGATATTTGCCTCATAGATCACCGCATCCTTACTCCATTCTGGGTGCTTTACATTAGAAATAATAGCAGTTGGTTCATCTTTTGTTTCTGTGCTGCCTTCACCGCATGCTGTCAGTATTAAAGCTAAACAGGTAACTGTCCAATACTTTTTCATGTTGATTTTTTTTAGCGCCATGTGATTTCAATGTCTGAATCGATAAAGTCTGTTTCGATAAATTTAAGCTCGGAAATGAGATAATTCTTCTTATCCCGTTGTGGAAGTGGATCAAACTCTGTAACAGGTTCAATTAAATGGATATCCTCTTTATTAAGAGCAGCTGAACTACCATTAATCATAAAATCACTTTCCTCAAACCCATGAAGATATACTTTCATTGTCCTGAAGGTAGTTGGAAACGTACCTTCAACCTGCGTTAGATGGATTGTTTTTGATTTCCCATTAAACGAAATCTGTCTTTTATAGAAAGCTTGGCTTTCAAAATCAAAGGTCTCTCCATCATCTTCATAATACTGCTGTCCGGTCTCAACATTTCCATGATAGATGTGAAGTTTAAGCTCACCATCATGTACTTCATGTGTATGCTGAACTACGCTTTGTAAGGGGATAATAGCCCCCTCTTTAGCATAAACAGGAAGGTCTTCCATACTCGTTTCTATGATTAAGCTCTGACCACCAGATACTTTTTCATCTGTGAAAAACCTGTACCAGTTTCCTTCTGGAATATAGATTTTGGAATATTCTTGTTGTGTGGTGGTAGGGCAAACTAATAGCCAATCCCCTAAAGTGAATTCATTTTGCGCATTACCATGATAGATTTCTGGGTCATTGTAATAATCTACAGCGAGAGACTTATTAATAGGTGTGCCATTTTGATACGCCCTATAGAATAGGGAATACAGGTAAGGCATTAATTTATACCGCAGGTTAATGTAGTTTCTCGAGATTTCTTCCACCTCTTCACCATAGGCCCAAGGCTCCGAGTCTCTAACGTTTACCATGCTGTGTACCCTAAAGAAAGGAGCGAAGGTAGCTACAGCCAACCATCTTGCGAATAGCTGAGGGCTGCTTTCATCTACAAAACCACCAATGTCGTATCCAGCCACTGGCACTCCTGCCATACCAAGGCTATTGACTAATCTTACGCCTAACAGCATATGATCATCTCCAGCTACGTTGTCACCCGTCCAAACAGCAGAGTAGCGTTGCACACCTGAGAATCCAGAGCGTGTTAAGGTAAAAGGTCGTTTGTTACCCATCTGTTTTCTGGCTCCTTCATAAGTGGCTCTCACCATCTGGAAGCCATAAACGTTGCGGGCTTTTTTATGAGATACTTGCTGTCCTTCGTAGTCGAACTCGACCATATCCGGAATATCTTGTCCCCAACATGCTGGTTCGTTCATGTCATTCCAGAATCCTTCCAACCCGAGATCTGTGTAGAATTTAAGTTCTTCTGTCCACCAGTCTCTTCCTTTTTTATCGGTAAAATCAGTAAAATGACTATTTCCAGGCCAAACACTTGCCTCGTATGGGGTTCCATCAGGGTATTTTACGAAGACGTCTTTTTCGACTCCACGATCGTAGGTTCCGTATCCTTTTTTAGTAGCGATACCTGGATCTAAAATGACGACCACTTTGAAACCTTGGGATGTCAGTTTATCGATGAGAGCTTTGGGGTTAGGGAATCTTTCTTTGTCAAAGGTGAAGGCCATGTAGTCCTTCATATAGTGAATATCTAAGTAGATGACATCCGCAGGAATTTTCTTTTCACGGAAGGTGTCGGCAACGTTGTAAACCTCATGATCGGGGTAGTAACTATACCTGCATTGCTGAAACCCTAAACTCCATTTAGGGGGCATTTGTATGGTTCCTGTCAGTTTAGCGTATTGCTGAATGACATCGTTTACCGTATCTCCTTGAATGAAATAATAGTTTAGATCGCCAGCAGAGGCGCTGAAGTAAGAAAAGCGATCATTGTTAGATGTACCGAAGTTGAAGTGACTTTTGTAGGTGTTGTCGAGAAAGATACCGTAGGGTTTTCCTTCTCTCACTCCTATGAAAAATGGGGTGCTTACATATAGCGGGTCGGTGTCATTGTTAAAACCAAAGGCATCTGAGTTCCAGTTATCATAGGATGAGCCTCTTCGGTTCAATCCACCGCTCTTTTCGCCCATACCCAAGAAAACTTCGTCTTGCGCAATGCTCTTATAATTGGTTACTTCTTCTCCCAGATAACTAATTCCAAAAGCCGGGTCATCAGCATTAAGCAAGTCACCCGCTTTATTAAAAAAGCTTAGCCTAAAAGGTGATTTAGTCACCTTCATTTCAAGCTGATCTGTTTTCAGAACAATCTCTTCACTGGTTTCATGGAGTCCGGCAATTACAGTTTCTGGTTCCATTATTACGGAGAATGGATATTCGTCAAAGGTTTCATCTTTTGAAACCTGTACTCTGACGATATTATGGTTGTAGGGCGTTAGTTTAAACTGATACTTGCCAGCCTTCCCTGCTATGATATTATTATGCGCTTTAAAGGTTGAAATAGCGCCTACTGATTCGTTTCTAAAATTCATGGAATAGTCAATTATTCGCTTTGACTCTTGGTTAAATAGCCTTCTATATTAGCTAAAAAATGGGAGCATATGAACTCCAAAATTACCGGTAATGTATGAATGAAGTGACTTTGTGGGTCTGAGCCTTAATCAAACGTTTGCAATAAATTGAGGATTATTGACGATTCGATGAATCTCGTACGATTAATTCCGTGTCTAAGATCTTCACTTGCCGTTTGCCGGGCTCTTTGGCATTGATTTCTTCAAGAATTAGTTTAGCAGCTTCGCGCCCCATTTCATAGCCAGGCTGAGAAATACTTGATAAACTAGGGTTCACAAGAGATGAGAATTGCCAATTGCTAAAACCTACCACAGCGATTTCTTCTGGAATTTTTATGTTAGCTTTTTTTATGGCGCTAATTGCCCCTAGACCAGCCATATCATTGCTAGCAAAAACGCCATCAATGGTCTTTCCGCTTTTAAGAAGGTAGTTTATCGCTTTTTCGGCCTCAAGCTCTTCCCCAAACCTACATTCTACTATATAACTTTCGTCAAGCGTTATTTCATAATCTTCTAAAGCAGATAGGTACCCTTCTTTTCTCTTCCGGCAGATGATAAGGTTATCTGGACCTGCCAAATGCACTATGTGCTTGCATCCTATTTTGATTAGATGTTCTACGGCATCATAGGCTCCTTGATAGTCATCGACAATAACACTAGAGGCGTTCATGCCTTCAACAAGTCGATCAAAAAAAACCATTGGTGTTCCTTCTGTCACCACTTTTTCGAGATGCTTGAGGTCAGAAGTTTCCCTCGAAATAGAAACGAGTAATCCGTCAACTCGTGCACTCATTAAGGCATCAATACTGTCTGCTTCGCGTTCATACCTTTCGTTTGATTGACAAATCATAACGTTATAGCCTTCTTTCATAGCTTCATCTTCGATGCCACTAATAACAGTTGAAAAGAAGAAGTGAACAGTTTCTGGAATGACAACGCCAATGATGTTAGTTTTCTGATTTCTAAGGCTTAAGGCAATTGCGTTTGGCCTGTAGTTATACTTGTCGGCTAGCGCAACTACTGCCTTCCTTGTTGTGGGGCTAATGCCAGGAAAATCCTTTAGGGCTCGCGATACTGTCGAACAGGAGATGTTCAATTCCTTTGCAATATCCTTAATGGTTACCTGCCCGCTCTTCATTTTGATTCTTTATAAAATAATCTATTGTCTCTGACTTTAAAGATGTTCATATCTTTTGACTAAACGACCTGACGCAAAATTAATTTAAAAAAATATTTCCGCCTTATATCGGCAGTATGGCAAGTTTCAATCGTTTGCAATCATATGGTATTGTGTTGGTGCTAAGTGAGTTATATTGATAATTGATTTTATAATCCCTACTTTGGTATAGGCATTAAGCTAGAAACAGTTGTGGGAACGATTGTTTTGAACTTTTGTCAGTAATTTCCTCCATTTCTATTATAGTTTACTTTACTTATAGCGCAACTTGTTGCGCTATAAGTGTTTTAAGGGGACTTGATTTGCTGGCAGTTTGAGTTCGCTCAGAAGCTATTTTTTCTTTTCTTTGCAACTCGTATTATCAATTCAAATACAAAACATAACATGGGAAAATTCAGAAGCGGTGTGCTATATGGCCAGGAACTCAAAGATTGCCTGACCTACGCCAAAGAGAATAAGTTTGCACTACCAGCAATCAATGTAATAGGAACCAACAGCATCAATGCAGTATTAGAAGTTGCAAGCAAGGTAAACTCTCCAGTAATGGTTCAGTTTTCTGTAAGTGGAGCAGCATTCTACGCGGGTAAGTCTTTGGATAATGCTGGTTACAATGCATCAATTCAAGGAGCCATCTCTGGCGCCATGCATGTGCATCAAATGGCCGAGCACTATAATGTTCCCGTAATTCTGCATACTGATCATGCGGCAAAGAAATTATTACCATGGATTGATGGCTTGCTTGATGCAGGAGAGAAATTCTATCAAAAGAATGGTCAGCCACTATTTAGTACACATATGCTTGACCTTTCGGAGGAAATTTTAGAAGATAACATTCAGATAAGCTGTGATTACTTCAAACGTATGAATGCGATTGAAATGGGCATTGAGATCGAATTGGGTATCACTGGTGGTGAAGAAGATGGCGTTGATAACACAGATGTTGATTCTTCCCGACTCTACACGCAGCCTGAAGAGGTTGCACAAGCTTGGGATGCACTAAGAAAAGTAGGAGATATATTCACGGTTGCCGCTTCTTTCGGAAATGTTCATGGTGTTTATAAGCCAGGTAATGTTGAATTGAGGCCATCTATTTTGAAAGATTCTCAAGAGTATATTCAGAAGAAATTCGGTACGGAAGAGAAGCCTGTATTCTTCGTATTCCATGGTGGCTCAGGTTCTGAGGCAGAAAAAATTGCTGAGGCAACCTCTTACGGGTCTATCAAAATGAATATTGATACGGATATTCAGTGGGCTTGTTGGGATGGTGTTCATGGCTATTACAATGACAAGAAGGACTACTTACAGGCTCAGATTGGTAGCCCTGATGGTGAGGATTCTCCAAATAAGAAATACTATGACCCAAGGGTATGGTTAAGAAAATCAGAGGAGAGCATCGTGAAACGTTTGGAGCAAGCGTTTGAAGAGCTTAACGCAATGAATAGAAATTAATCTTTAGGTAAGTGTAATTAAAAAAAGGAGGCTTATGCCTCCTTTTTTTTGTTAAATAGATAAGATCTTCGCGACCCTGAATTCTTCAGGATCTAGTCTTTTTTCGGTTTTAATGGCTTCATGTATGTGTGTATAAGCGATATGATTGTTAACGACACCAACCATAACCTTAGACTTACCATCTCTAAGACCCTCTATGGCTGCAACCCCAAGTCTACTGGCCAAGACCCTGTCCATTGTAGTTGGAGACCCGCCTCTTTGTAGATGACCTAATACCGTTACACGGATATCGAAGTAATCTAGTTTCTCTTTCACCTGATCGGCAACCGCGTATGCATTTCCGAGTTGGCAACCCTCCGCGATAATCACAATATTGGATGCCTTTTGATTAGCAGCTCCTTTTCTTAGTCTTGCAATTAATTGGTCAATCGACCAGCTATGTTCTGGTACAATCATGGCGACAGCTCCACCACCAATGGCTGAGTTAACGGCAATAAAACCGGCATCACGTCCCATTACTTCCACGAAGAAAAGTCTTTCATGTGATGAGGCCGTATCTCTAATTTTGTCAATGGCTTCAGTAGCTGTATTGCACGCGGTATCAAAACCAATTGTAAAATCAGTTCCTGCTAGGTCGTTGTCTATAGTTCCTGGTATGCCAATTACTGGTACATCGAACTCTTCACTAAAGATATCGGCTCCAGTAAACGAACCGTCTCCGCCTATAACCACCAGCGCGTCTAAGTCAAACTTCTTAAAGTTTTCATAAGCCTTCTCTCGCCCTTCTTTCGTACGAAATTCTTGACTCCGAGCAGATAGTAAAAAGGTGCCGCCTCGACTAAGGATATTTGAAACTGATCGTACGAACAGTTGCTCAATGTTACCGCTGATGAGACCATCGTAACCTTTATAAATGCCAAATATCTCAAGGTTGTAATAGATAGAAGCTCTGACTACTGCTCTTATTGCAGCATTCATGCCTGGGGCATCACCTCCTGATGTCAATACGCCTATTCTCTTAATTTTTGAAGTCATACTCAACTGAATTAGTCAAAAATAAGGTTTTGTGAGAGAACTATAGAGTCGTACTATCTTGATTAGTATGCAAACGATTGTTAATGCAACATAAAAAAAGCCTTCTTGATTTATCAAGAAGGCTTTTCAGGCTAGTAATTTTCTTAATTAAACGCCTTCGGCCACTACTTCAGTGACATCATTTGGCAACATTCTTTTTAGTAGATTTTCAATTCCTGATTTCAATGTGACAGCAGATGCTGGGCAACCGCTGCACGAACCTTGAAGATTCACTTTTACAACACCTTCCTCGAACGAAGAAAATCCAATCGCTCCGCCATCTTGCTCTACTGCTGGGCGAATGTATTCGTCAAGAATGCCTTTGATTTTCTTCACTACCTCAGAATCATTCTCATCAAAAAGTGGATCTTTATCCAACTCCTCAAGGATCAAAGGCTTCTCAGCTTCTAAATAAGGTTTGATAACATCACGGATGCTGTCTTGAATTTCAATCCAATCCACACCTTCCGATTTGGTAACAGTAACGAAATTACTCATGTAGAATACACGCTCTACATTTGCCAATTTGAATAGCTCTTGCGCTAGCGGAGAATCCACAGCAGCTTCAGCGTTAGGGTAATCAAAGCTTACTCCATCCTGTAACAACATAAAGTTCACCACGAACTTCATAGAGTTAGGATTCGGATTGGCTTCCATATATATACTTACAGCTTTCATTTCTCTCTTGAATTAGGACTTATAACCACAAAGGTAGGTGATAAGTTCTTAGTCTTCTCTTAATTCTCCTTCAGTTTTAGCAACAATGGTAGCGACAGTTGCATCACCTGTAACATTCACTACAGTTCTAAGCATATCCAGAATCCTGTCAACAGGGAAGATAATCGCTATCCAAGCTGGATTTAAACCAACAGACTGTAGTACTACGACCATCATAACCAGGCCTGCACTCGGAACGGCAGCACTACCAATGGAGGCAAGTGTAGCGGTTAATACAATTGTAAGTTGCTGAGCGATACTTAAGTCTACCATATGTAGCTGCGCCATAAACACTACAGCGACAGCTTGATAAAGACTTGTTCCATCCATATTAACTGTAGCACCTATCGGCAAAACAAAGCTGGAGACGTTTTTAGATACCCCTAAGTTGTCTTCTACACATTCCATAGTAACAGGAAGTGTTGCTGCACTCGAACTCGTAGAAAAAGCCATCAGTTGAGCAGGGCTTATTTTACTGAAAAATTTCTTGTAGGTCAAAGTCTTCACGAAGCCTCTTACAATGAGAGGATAGAATACGAAAATGAGGAACAGGAGTCCTATGGTTAGCGTTACCGAGTAGGAAGCAAGGCCTTTGAAGATTTCGACAACTTCAGCGGGCGTATCTGCCATTTTTGCAACAACACCAGCTAGCAGGCAGAAAACAAAAAATGGTGCGGCCTTCATAACAAAGTCTACCATTTTCAGGAATACCTCATTGGCTCCGTGAATGAACGAGGAAAGGCCAGCTACTTTTTCATCCGGAAGCGCGGCCATACAAATGCCAAAGAATATTCCAAAGAATATGACCTGCAACATAAGCTTATCATTGCCCAGTGATGTGATGATGTTTTGCGGTACCATATCGATTAAGAACTTCATCGGTCCAGCATCCTTGTTTTCCATGGCAGAAGCTTGCTTATCGGCAACCATTTTCTTTTGCGCCTCGGTCATTTCTTCAGCACGATCAAAGCTGGCATATTTTGGATCGTTCGTGTAGTTCTTACCGTCCAATATTTCTACGCCATTGGAGTTGGCCCAATTCTCATAACTCAATCGGTTTTTAATTCTAGAATCTTCGTCTACAAGATTTCCTGGCTTAACTAGGTTGACTAATAATAGTCCAATACCCACTGCTGTTACGGTAGTCACAAGGTAAAAGCCTAAGGTTTTTCCTCCCATTCGGCCTAGCTTCGACATGTCCTGGAGCCCAGAAATCCCACTGATAATGGAAAATAACACCAATGGCACGGCAATGTATTTTAACATGCGAATGAAAATCTGACCGAAAGGATCGATCCAATCAATTGTAAACTGGTTCCAGCCCATGGCGCTTGAAGCGAACGCCCAAATGATACCGGCCGCTAGTCCAATCATGATTTTTACATGTAGAGGAAGTTTTTTCATAACAGAATATGGAATTTAATTACAATCGATTAGCCTTGCTAATTAGCAAATAATCAGCAATAACCAAAGCTGACATTGCTTCAACGATAGGTACTGCACGAGGCACAACACACGGATCATGTCTACCCTTGCCAGATACAGTAACACTGTCGCCAGATTCGTTGATACTCTCTTGGTCCTGCATTATGGTGGCTACAGGCTTGAATGCTACATTGAAGTAGATGTCTTGGCCGTTCGAGATGCCTCCTTGTATTCCACCAGAGTAGTTAGTTCTTGTCTTGACTTGATCACCTTCGGTGTAAAAAGCATCATTATGCTCGGAGCCATTAAGCTTAACACCTTCGAACCCACTACCGAATTCGAATCCTTTTACAGCGTTGATGCTTAGCATGGCTTTACCAAGTTCGGCATGTAACTTGTCAAATACGGGTTCACCAATACCGGCAGGCGTTCCTTTGATTACTCCAGTAATCACGCCACCGATGGTATCTCTATTTTTTCTGGTTTGATCAATTAACTCAATCATCTTCTCAGCAGTTTCAGGGTCTGGACATCTAATAATGTTCTCCTCTGTCTTACTAAGGTCCAGTGCTTGGTAGCTTTTTTCAAGCTTCAATGCACCTACTTGCGACACATAAGAATCACAAGTAATGCCATAGTGCTTGAGTAATAGTTTAGCTATTGCCCCAGCCGCTACACGTGCAACTGTTTCGCGAGCGGAGCTTCGTCCACCACCACGATAGTCTCTAATACCATACTTGGCTTGAAAAGTATAATCGGCATGTGATGGTCTGAATTTGTCAGCAATGTGAGAGTAGTCTTTACTCTTCTGGTCTTCATTGCGAATCAATATGCTAATTGGAGTACCTGTAGATTTACCTTCGAACACGCCAGAGAGAATTTCGAACTCGTCAGCTTCTCTTCTTTGAGTGGTGATTCTGGATTGGCCTGGTTTGCGTCTGTCAAGTTCAAGTTGAATAAATGACTCATCAATTTCTAGCCCAGCAGGGCATCCTTCAATGACCACACCTAGCGCTGGCCCGTGCGATTCACCATAGGTGTGAATTTTAAAAATCTTTCCGAATGAACTACCCATTTATTTCTTAAAGAACATGTAACCTGCGCCTGCTAACATAGCCATAATTAGCAAATTGGCAATGATTTGGGCTGTGTTATCCTCTTTTAGACTTTCTAGTTTATTAGATGCTACGTCTATATTGTCATAAAATGAACCTAAGTCTGATGACGAGATTGAAACGTTCCTTTTGCTTTCACCGGTGACGGTCAGTTTTACAGTAGATTTCAATGTGTCGTAAGTCTCTTTTTCAGGATTGAAGAATATCCAGCCGAAATAGTCTTTGAGATCATAGTCACCAGGCTCGTTTGGTATGCCAAAATAGCTGTATTGTTTTGAACCAGTAACCCTGCCTGAACCACGATTGATGTCTTGACTTACGTTCGGTGGATAAATGTCTAGAGTTTTTGTTGCAGGGATTCTCAAGTCAGGGATTCCTGCGATATTACCTTCACCGTATATGTTGAATGTGTATTCAAAACTTTGACCTGTTTCTACAGTGGCCTTGTCGATTTTCTCATCCAGCTCGAAGTCTCCTACCGCTACAGCATCTTTTAGCGGGTGGGGAGGTAAAGCCTTTACTTTAACAGTTTTTACTTTGGTATTAAATGTCTTAAAATCTTCTTCTCGATCGCGCCCGAAGAATGAGGGAGATTTTGCCACCCTATACTTGATCATTTCGAAAGGGACCGAAGGGAATACGACAGGCTCGAGGTTTAACGGATAGAAAGCAGCTTGATAAATCTTGTATCGCGTATAGTTCTTTCCACCAAGCGTTACGCGTTCTCCGTAGATATTTTCAATGTTGAAGTTTTCTTCCCAGCAATTCTCTGGTTTTAGGTCCTTAAGAATGGTTGAAAGTTGTTTACCTGCTTCGTGAAACTGAAGTGGTGCTCTGTTGGCATCAGCTACATAGAACGCAAAGGTTGTTGTAAACCCTTCTCCCACATACACTTCGTCCTTATCTGTTGTTAGTGCGAGGAAGGCATCTTCTCTTACATCAACAAACTCAGGAGCTTTTTTGGTTTCGTTTCTACCAAAAAGGTCGTCAAAAGGATCAAACCTATTGCGTCTCGTATTCCTATTTCTTTCGACTGCTTGAGTAATCTTTATTGTTTTGCCTTCTGAACTTATGGTAGTGCCGTTTAGCTCCATCGTAAAGGCTTTCAATGTGTATGTGCCTTCTTCTAATGGCAGGTAGCGCTGAATAATGCTTTGCGAGGATGTGATTTGTCCATTAACAATATTGGTCTTGCTACTTGATGATGTTCCTCTTTTGGCAAACCCATCAATTTCTGGGAAGTCGGTGTAATTTTTTATCGACCCGTTTTGTAAGGTGACAGTAATGGTAAAAAGCTCATTGAGCCCTACAGCATCATTACCCAAATTGATGGAAATATCTTGTGCTTTTAATGATGCCAGCGGTAGCAGCATAAAGGCAAAAAGCAGGAAAAGGCAACTGGACTTTCTCATAAGAATTTCGTATTTTGAATCTCAAAGTGGGAATCTACTTCAAATATAATTTCATTTTTAAAAGGAATAACCATTGTAGCCATTCGTTCGTATGAATGGTACGTTCGTTACCGTAATTTAGATTCACAACCCTAAATGTTCTTAACATGTTGGAGTATTTCAAAATTATCCTCTCAAAGGTCAGCTTTGATAAAAAGTTATTTGAGAGAGAGTTAAGAAAGGCCATCAAATCACTCCTGAAAGATGAATTGAATGAGCTGAAAAATTGGTGTTACGCGCAATTTGGAAAGGTTTATGGCCCAATCATAGATCGCCAGTTTGTTCTGACACAGTAGTAAAAATCATGAACCAGCCCATCAGAAATGATGGGCTTAACTTTTTTTAAGGAAGTTTAGATTCCTTTTTATCCCTTGAAATTTGGTCCTTTTTACGGCTGATCCTTTAAAAGCTGATCGAAAAACCTCTTCTGTTAAATCTTGCCAATTATTGTTAAATATTTTTTTTAGCTCATCATTTGGCTGAAAATCTGGTTCTTGGTGTGGTTTTGAGAAGCGATTCCACGGACAGACATCCTGACAAATGTCACACCCGAAGGCCCATCCTGCCATTTGGTTTTTGAATTCATTGGGTATTTCATCCTTCAATTCTATGGTCAAATAAGAGATGCACTTACTTGCATCCAGCGAGTAAGGAGTGATGGCATCTGTGGGGCAGGCATCTATACACTTAGTACATGTACCGCAATAGTCTTTGATCGGTCCGTCAGCCTCAAGTTCAAGATCAATGATGAGTTCAGCCAAAAAGAAAAAGCTTCCTTGATCTTTATTGATAAGCAGGGTATTTTTGCCAACCCAGCCTAAGCCTGCTTTTGCCGCCCATTGCCGCTCCATTACTGGTGCTGAGTCAACAAATACTCTTCCTTCCACTTGTCCAATTTTAGCCTCAAGCCGATCCATAAAGTCCTTGAGTCGATCCTTAATTACATAGTGATAATCCTGTCCATAAGCATATTTTGCAATTTTATGATGATCAGGAGCTTCATTAGATAAGTCCTTTTCAGGATAGTAATTATACATCAAAGAGACCACGGACTTGGCTCCAGGAACTAACTTGGTTGGGTCAAGGCGTTTATCAAAGTGGTTTTCCATGTAGCTCATTTTTCCATGAGCTTTATTTTTTAACCAACGCTCTAACTTTGGAGCATCTTCTTTTAGAAACTCTGCCTTTGAAATTCCACAATAGTCAAAGCCTAAATCCTTGGCAATGGTCTTGACATTTGTCGTATTATGTGAGATTTGGTGGTTCATATATTCAACACCTCCCTAAAAAGTAAGAAGGTTTCTATCACTCAAACAAAGTCCCAGTATTACCCGGTTTTTTCAGCTTGAGGTGTTCGTAAGCGAGGTCTGTTGCTTCCCTGCCACGAGATGTTCTTTTTAAGAAACCTTCCTGAATCAAAAAGGGCTCATACACCTCTTCTATCGTTTCTGACTCTTCAGAGACGGCTGTGGCTATGGTAGAAAGCCCCACAGGGCCTCCTTTAAATTTTTCGATGATAGTGGTCAATATGCGATTGTCCATGTCGTCAAGGCCGTGTGAGTCAACATCTAGGGCATTCAAAGCCATTTGACTGATGTCGATCGTAATAGTGCCCGTACCTTTGATCTGTGCGAAATCTCTGGTTCTTCTCAATAAGTTGTTTGCGATTCGTGGTGTGCCACGACTCCTGCGAGCAATCTCATATGCTGCATCTTCGTCAATAGGGGTATTTAGTATTTCTGAAGACCGTAGAACGATTAAGGTCAAAAGTTTTGAATCATAATACTCGAGTCTGGCGTTGATGCCAAAACGTGCTCTCAAAGGAGATGTCAATAGGCCTGATCTAGTAGTGGCACCAATTAATGTAAAGGGATTCAAATTGATTTGAACTGTTCTGGCATTTGGGCCAGAGTCCAGCATAATGTCAATTTTATAATCCTCCATGGCTGAGTATAAATACTCCTCCACGATGGGATTAAGCCGATGGATTTCATCAATAAACAGCACGTCACCTTCTTCAAGATTCGTTAGCAAGCCTGCCAAGTCGCTTGGCTTGTCTAGCACTGGGCCAGAAGTGACTTTAATGTCTGAGCCCATCTCATTGGAAATGATATGGGACAGCGTAGTCTTTCCAAGGCCTGGAGGGCCATGTAGCAGAACATGGTCTAATGGCTCCTCCCTTTGTTTCGCAGCCAATACAAAGACTTTGACATTCTCAATGATCTTATGCTGACCGGTGAAGTCTTCAAAGCTTAATGGACGTAAGGCACGCTCGATGTCTCGTTCGCTTGAACTCAACTCATCTTCACTGCCATTCAAATAATCCTCACGCATGCTGAAATTTTTTACAAGATAAAAGATTCAGATTGATGATGCTTTCTTATACCAAGTTTAATCTACAAGAGATCAGTGACAAACAGTTTTGAATTATCTTTAGGGCAAAGATTTCGGTATGAATAAGAATTTCAGATCTCGTATTTATCTCCTTGTATTGATGATTGTAATTTTTGCAGTTTGGAAGTATAGGGAGAATCAGTCCAAAGAGATCCTGGTCCAAGGTTTCACTATGGGCACCATTGCCTATAACATCAAGTATCTCGATACCGAATTTAGTAATCATAAAGCCGAGATTGATTCGCTGCTTCGAGATTTCAATCAATCACTTTCGACATACATCCCTGATTCAGAGGTCTCAATTTTCAATAAAGAAGGAAAAGTGAGTTTTTCATCTCCTTATTTCTATGACGTATTAGAGGCTAGCGCAAAAGTTTATCGAGCATCTAATGGTGCTTTTGACCCGACCTTAGGCCCTTTGATAGACGCTTGGGGCTTTGGTGATGGTAGAATGCTTGAACTGGACTCGTCAAAAGTTGATTCACTTTTAATGTTTGTTGGTTTTGACAAATTGAAATATGATGAGACCCAATTGACTAAAGCGATTCCTGAAATAAAACTCAATTTTTCAGCCATTGCCAAAGGCCAAGCGATTGATGTCGTTGCAGATTGGCTGTCTTCTATCGGCATTACCGATTACATGGTAGAAATAGGAGGGGAAGTAAGAGCGAACGGTAAAAATGTTGAGGGCAACTTCTGGACAATAGCCATTGAAGTACCAGATGAAGCTCGCGTAGGTGGAATCTTTGATGCCATTTATTTGGATAACAAGGGAATGGCATCGAGCGGTAATTATCGAATCTTCCGAGTTTTAGAAGATGGTCGTAAAGTGGCTCATACCATTGACCCGCGAACGGGTTTCCCAAAAATGCAGACTTTGTTGAGTGCTAACGTACTAGCGCCCAATTGCATGTTAGCCGATGGATTTGCGACTGCTTGCATGGTGCTTGGATTAGAAGAGAGTATTCGATTGATTGAGTCCGACCCAACTTTGGAGGCTTATTTTATCTATGCAGATGATAAGGGAGAGCTTGTGACTTATATTTCTCCAGGCTTAGAAGGCAAGACTTTAGGAGACTCCTAAGTCATATAGGTTGAACCTTTTTTACCGAATTCTCATTTTCTTTTAGATATTTGCAATCTTGTTGCAAAAAGGACTGATCTATTAGATGATTATCAATGCCATCATATTGTTTCTGAGTGTCGCTATACCTGGTGTATTGATGATCAATCGGAAATCTCTCAAAGCAGAAAGATTAAGTTACTTTCTGGTTTTCGCTGGCGCCTATTTGTTTTCAATGACGGTGATCCACCTGATTCCCGATTTGTTTCTAAGTGGTGAGGACCCTTTTATGCTGGGGCTTTACATTCTGATTGGTTTTTTCATTCAAAAAGTGTTGGAGAATTTTTCCAATGGGGTAGAACACGGACATGTCCATTCACACGGGGGGTACTCTGTTCCCTATCTGCTTATTGCGCTTAGTTTACATTCATTCCTAGAAGGTAGTATCATGACAGATTCTATTCATTCTAACCATACCCCTGATTCTGTTTATAGTCATGGGAGTTCGCCAAAAATTCTTTTAGGGATTGTTATGCATAAGATTCCTGCTGCTTTTGCCCTGATGGCTTTGCTGATGAGCCAGTTGAAAAAAACTAAAAAGGCGATTTTATTGATGTTAGTATTTGCCTTGGCATCTCCATTAGGCTTATTATTCTCAGAGTTTTTAGGTCATTCCGACCTACTACCCGAGCGATACTTGATTATATTTTTTGCCGTTGTAGCCGGAAGCTTTCTGCAGATATCTACAACCATCTTTATTGAGTCTGACCCACACCATAAATTGAACTGGAAGCGATTCTCCATCTCGATTCTAGGTGCTTTGGCGGCAGTACTTGCTCAGTTGACTATATAGTTCCAGATTTACTTGTTCTGTGTTTGGACGGATATTCGACTAACCTTGGATTTCATGATAAGTTCTGTTTATTTGGATTGGTCTAAAACCAATTTCAAGCACTAATCAATTGAAGACGAGTACAGAAAATCGTAAAGCCTACTGGAAGCAGAATATTCGTTATCTGCTGATGCTTCTATCAGTCTGGTTTATTGTCTCTTTCGGTTTTGGAATTCTCTTAGTAGACCAACTCAATACTATTGGGATTGGTGGGTTTAAACTAGGTTTCTGGTTTGCGCAGCAGGGGTCTATCTACACTTTTGTGATACTCATTTTTGTATACGTCCGGTTAATGAATCGCTTGGACAAGAAATTCAAAGTAGACGAAGATTAGATGGACGTACAAACCTGGACATATATCATTGTTGGAGTTTCTTTTGCCTTGTACATCGGCATTGCGATCTGGTCTCGTGCCAGTTCTACCAAAGAATTCTACATAGCAGGAGGTCACGTTTCTCCCTTGGCTAATGGTATGGCGACTGCAGCAGACTGGATGTCCGCGGCTTCTTTTCTTTCAATGGCTGGCTTGATAGCTTTTTCAGGCTATGATGGGTCAGTTTATTTAATGGGTTGGACTGGGGGCTATGTATTGCTCGCCTTGCTATTGGCCCCTTACTTAAGAAAATTCGGCAAGTTCACTGTTCCAGATTTTATTGGAGATAGATATTATTCTAACAAAGCACGTACTGTCGCAGTGATAAGTGCCTTGTTCGTTTCATTTACCTATGTGGCTGGCCAAATGCGTGGCGTTGGCGTAGTGTTTTCTAGATTCTTAGAAACTGACATTACCAATGGTGTTTTGATCGGTATGGGGATCGTTTTTTTCTACGCTGTAATAGGGGGAATGAAGGGGATCACTTATACCCAAGTGGGACAATACTGTGTGCTGATTTTTGCGTTTATGGTTCCAGCAATATTTATTTCAATTCAACTGACTGGGAACCCAATTCCTCAATTAGGTTTTGGGAGTAACCTTGTTGGTACTGAAACAGCCCTCTTAGATAAGCTGGATGGCTTGATGACCGAGCTGGGTTTTACTGCCTTTACAGACGGCAGTAAATCTACTACAGACGTCTTTTTCATCACAGCCGCACTAATGGTGGGTACGGCAGGTCTTCCTCATGTTATTGTAAGATTCTTTACTGTGCCTAAAGTGAGAGATGCACGTCTTTCTGCAGGGTATGCCTTGGCTTTCATTGCCATTTTTTATACGACAGCTCCGGCAGTTGCTGCGTTTGCCAGAACTAATTTAATGGATACAGTGAATGACAAAGCTTACAAGGAAATTCCTGAGTGGTTTGGAACTTGGGAGGAGGCAGGTCTTTTGGCTTGGGAGGATAAAAACGGTGATGGCCTGATTCAATATCGGCCGGGAAAGTTATTCACCGAAAAGACTCCTAGTTTCCAAGAAGGAAAGGGCGCCTATGGACAGAGACTTTTGAATAATAGTATAGATCAAAGCAGCGAGAACGAGTTATTTATTGACAATGATATTATGGTTCTAGCGAACCCCGAAATAGCCAAACTCCCTAATTGGGTAATCGCCTTAGTCGCTGCTGGAGGTTTAGCTGCAGCACTTTCCACCGCAGCCGGATTGCTTCTGGTGATCTCCACTTCAGTCTCTCACGATTTAGTAAAGAAGCAATTGATGCCTGACATAAGTGATAAAGCAGAGCTTTGGATTGCTCGTGGCTCGGCAATGGTAGCTGTAATTGTGGCAGGGTACTTTGGTATCAATCCACCAGATTTTGTGGCCGCGGTTGTGGCACTAGCTTTTGGTCTTGCTGCCGCCTCATTCTTCCCAGCTATTTTTCTAGGTATTTTTTATAAACGCATGAACAAAGAGGGAGCCATAGCCGGTATGATTTCCGGCCTTGGTATCACAATCTTCTATATGATGAGGTATAAGCTCGGCTGGATAGGTGGCCCAACGACTAGTGCGGATTGGTGGTTTGGGATATCTCCTGAAGGATTCGGAACTGTCGGGATGATCATCAACTTCGCTGTAGCGCTAACCGTAAGTCATTTCACCCCAGCCCCTCCAAAGGCAATAGAAGAAATGGTGGAGGATATTCGGATTCCCTCTGGAGATTAATATCTATTCTTTGACACTTTTTAACAGACTGAATTTTGTCTTGTATTGATTCAATTTAGATTGTTCTCAGCAAGCAAATATGCTCTTCTAGCGTAAAAGGTCCCTATGAGTTTATAGTCATCTTTTGAAGTTCATGTGTTTTTAACTAAATTAATAGTTAGTTACAATTGACTGTTTTCGAAGATTGTCAATACAATAAAGAAATATGGGGCAGACTTGGATTAGCAAGATTCACGGAGCGCTATTCCTATGCTTATTAATTGTTTCATCATGTGGAAAAAGTTTAAATGTTGATGAGCAGGATATCGATCGTAGGGATAGTGAGATTAGGGTAGTTGACGGAGGTGTGAAAACTTTTACACTTGATGATGAAGCCAATTTTGAAAACCTCAATGGTTTGAAGTTAACAGAAATTGATGGTCAAGAATACCTGGCATTCTATGGTAGAGAAGCACACGCTATTTACATGTATAATTATCAAGCAGGAGACCTGTTCCGAAAAATCATTATGAAAAAGAATGGGCCTAATGCGATTAAAGGCAGCGGTGGTCAGTTCTTTTTCCATTCCATGGATTCTATTTTCATTAATTCAGGTTTTGGGATCCGGTTAATAAATAGTAGGGCAGAAGTTCTTACGAAGAGAACCGCTGGGTCAAAGCAAAAAAATGGAGTAATGGTGATTGATTCGAATGTCCCAATTCTTCGTTTTGATCAATCCTCACGTTTTGGAAATGGGCAAATTGAAATGCTAGGTTTGTTCTTTAATAGAACTAAAGAAGATTACGAACGGGCTATTTTTGACTTTGGGTTAAATCAAGTGACTGAAGAGTTTATTAAGACCGAAACACTAATTAGCAACTTTGATGAAGTTCTGAGAGTACAAAAAGAAAGAAGGAAAAGAGGTGAATTTGCCTTTAAAATTCCAAGACAGTTTGCTAGCAATAAGAAGTACCTGTACGGGACTACACCTATCTCCGATAGTCTTTATCTTTTTGAAGAGGGGGAGCTATTGAAGGTTATCTATGCGGGTGTACCCAACGTGGAAGTTGCACCTTACTCAGCTTATGCTTCTCTTGTAGTTCAGGATCACATTAAGGACGGGTTTAATTATTTCGATAACCCGAAGCAACCACCTTATTTTAAGAACATGTTAATGTCTCCTGACGGCAGATTTATCTATAGAGTATTTTATCATGGGGCTAAACCTAGATTTGTTGAAAATAGTGAGCGGGCAATTCCATTTGTTTTTGAAGCGACATTGATAGTGGTCGACCTGGAGACAGATGACCTGATTTACTATGACCTACCTGTAGATGAAATTGAATTAGAAATACGCTCAAATCGGAATTTATTTGTGAGCAATAATGGTATTCATTTTAGGGTGAAGGATCAGGAAAATGAGGAGGAAGTTCATTTTAGACTCTTTTCTATAACGCAATAAGCCTTAATGCAGCTCAAAACCGCTTGTTTATGAAGCCCTGTTGCGTTCCTTTATTCTTTATCTTGGGATATGGGGCATCACCATCATCATAATGCGGAGCACGGCCATGGGTCTAAAAACCTTAAGGTTGCTTTTTTCTTAAACCTAACTTTTACAGTAGTTGAGATTATTGGTGGCTTGCTCACTGGTAGCTTAGCCATTCTTTCCGATGCGCTTCACGACTTTGGTGATAGCCTGAGTATTGGCATGTCGTGGTACTTTCAGCACCTTTCTGATAACCGAGATAGCAATCAAAAATTCACCTATGGCTACAAGCGGTTCTCTCTATTAGGAGCCATTATCAATGCGGCTATACTTTTGGTGGGCTCAATTGTTATTATTAGTCAGGCAGCACCACAGATCATGAATCCTGGTGAGGTTGACGAAAAGGGGATGTTGATCATTGCCATTTTTGGTGTGATTGTAAATAGTGTGGCTGTCTTTCGGTTGAAAGGCGGTAAGTCGATGAACGAGAAGGTCATTCGCTTACACTTACTAGAGGATGTACTAGGCTGGGTAGCGGTGTTACTAGGCAGTTTGTTGATGATGTATTTGGACTGGCAGTTCATTGATCCACTGCTATCAGTAATGATCGGCATATTTATCATTTACAATGTGATCAAGAACCTAAAAGAGAGTTTCTCCATTATTCTCCAGACTACTCCAGAGGACGTTGATATTCCAGCCATTCAAAAGGGCCTTAAGTCTTTACCTGAAGTTATCGATGTGCATGATTGCCATGCTTGGTCAATGGACGGAGCCTATCATGTGCTTTCAGCTCATGTCGTATTAGATAAAGTATATTCTTTGAGGGAAATGGCAGATATTAAGTCAAGGGCAAAGTTGTTACTTGCTGATCTTAACATCAAACACTCAACCCTTGAGTTTGAAGAGGAGGGAGAAGATTGCGAAGGGTGTTAGTAATATTTTACTCGTTATAAGGCATAAAAAAACCCTGGCCGCCCGGCCAGGGTTTCTACGTTAGTAGTAATCAACCCCGATATTACTAACTACCACAGGCTTCGCAGCCGTCAGGATCATCTAAAGAGCAAGCCATATCAGCTGCTTTTTGTTCCAACTCTGCTGCAGTAGGTGCTGGCATACTTGCTGCTGCTTTGTCTACTGTGAATTGGATAGCGCTAGTGGCTGCTTTTGATCTTAAGTAATACATACCTGTCTTCAAGCCGCTCTTCCAAGCATAGAAATGCATAGAAGTCAACTTACCAAAGTTTGGATCCTGAATATGGATGTTCAAACTCTGAGACTGACAAATGTATGCTCCTCTATCCGCTGACAATTCAATGACTGCTTTCTGAGAAATTTCCCATACTGTTTTGTACAAGTCTTTGATGTCTTGAGGGATGTCTGGAATATTTTGAACTGAGCCCTGTGCAGAGATCAATTTGTTCTTCATATCAGCACTCCACAAGCCTAGCTTGATTAAGTCTTTCATCAAGTGTTGGTTCACAATTACGAACTCCCCTGACAAGGTTCTTCTTGTGTAAATGTTTGAGGTATAAGGCTCAAAGCATTCGTTGTTTCCTAAGATTTGAGAAGTAGAAGCCGTAGGCATAGGAGCAACGAGTAATGAGTTTCTCACACCGTGCTTCTTCACTTCTTTCTTCAAGCTATCCCAATCCCAAAGTCCTGAATCTGGAGTTACTCCCCACATATCGTATTGGAAGATGCCTTTTGAAACTGGAGAACCTTTGAACGTCTCATAAGGGCCGTCAGCTATTGCTTCGTCTTTAGAAGCAGTCATTGCAGCAAAGTAGATTGTTTCAAAGATGTCTTTGTTCAGTTTCTTCGCTTCCGGTGATTCGAAAGGCATTCTCATTAAGATGAATGCATCTGCAAGTCCCTGCACACCCAAACCAATCGGTCTGTGTCGCATATTCGAATTTTTCGCTTCAGGTACTGGGTAGTAATTCACGTCAATCACCCTATTCAGGTTCTTAGTGGCTACATAAGTAACATCATATAACTTTTGGAAGTCATAAGTGCCAGTTTCTTGATCCACATACATTGGTAATGCAAGTGACGCAAGGTTACAAACGGCTACTTCATCTGGTGCAGTGTACTCGATAATTTCAGTACAAAGGTTAGACGATTTAATCGTTCCTAAATTCTTCTGGTTTGATTTTTTGTTGGCAGCATCCTTATACAACATATAAGGCGTTCCAGTTTCGATTTGAGACTCTAATACTTCGAACCAAAGATCTTGTGCTTTTACAGTCTTACGACCTTTACCTTCTCTTTCGTACTTCTCGTATAATTTCTCGAAGTCATCACCATAAACATCAGATAAACCTGGGCACTCGTTAGGGCAAAGTAATGTCCAATCTTCATTGGCTTCTACTCTCTTCATGAATAGATCTGGAATCCAAAGGGCGTAGAACAAGTCTCTTGCTCTTTGCTCTTCTTTACCGTGGTTCTTTTTCAAATCAAGAAAGTCGAAGATGTCTGCATGCCAAGGTTCAAGGTACATGGCGAAAGAACCTTTACGTTTCCCTCCACCTTGATCTACATAACGTGCTGTCATGTCAAAGTTTCTAAGCATCGGAACGATACCGTTAGATACTCCACCAGTTCCTTTTATGTACGATCCTTTTGCTCTCACATTATGAATGCTAAGACCAATACCTCCGGCAGACTGAGATATTCTTGCGCATTGCTTCAAAGTATCATAGATACCGTCAATACTGTCATCCTTCATTGTCAACAGGAAGCACGAAGAAAGCTGAGGCTTAGGTGTTCCTGCATTAAATAGAGTAGGAGTAGCGTGTGTAAACCACTTTTCAGAAAGGAGGTGATACGTCTCTATTACGTTTTCGAGGTTTTCACCGTGAATACCTACAGCAACTCTCATGAGCAGGTGCTGAGGACGTTCAACGATGTTGCCGTCTAATTTCATTAGGTACGAACGCTCTAGGGTTTTAAAACCGAAGTAGTCATAACTGAAGTCACGATCGTAAATGATTGTTGAGTCAAGTACAGCAGCATTTTTCTTAACGATACCATAAGTTTCTTTTGAAACCAGCGGAGCGTTCTGACCAGTCTTAGGATCTACGTATGTGTAGAGCCTCTTCATGGTATTGGAGAAAGACTTGCTTGTAGTCTTGTGCAGATTAGAAATTGCAATTCTTGCGGCTAGCTTAGCATAGTCTGGATGCCTTACCGTCATTGTTGCTGCAATCTCTGCTGCTAGATTATCTAACTCTGGTGTGCTCACACCATCGAATAAGCCTTCAATTACTTTTTTTGCTACATCGATTGGCTCGACAAAGTTGGGGTCTAAGCCATAGGAGAGCTTTTCGACACGGGCGGTGATTTTGTCGAATTTGACTGACTCTCGTCTGCCATCTCTTTTAACTACTAACATTATTTATTGGGGTTTTGGGGTATTAAAAAAAATTCTTTAAAAGTCTGAATCAAAAGATAATGCTCGTGAATCCGAGGTATCGTCTTTGTCCTTCATAACTCCTGCTTTCTGATAATCACCAACTCTTTTTTCAAAGAAGTTAGTTTTTCCCTGAAGTGAAATCATTTCCATGAAATCAAACGGGTTAGTCGAGTTGTAAACTTTCTCACAGTTTAGCTCCACTAATAGTCTGTCTGTAACGAACTCAAGGTATTGAGACATCAAATCTGAATTCATACCAATCAATCGAACTGGAAGAGACTCTGTAATGAACTCTCTTTCGATCTCCAAGGCATCCATGATGATCTCTTTGATTCTTTCTTTAGGTACTTGGTTGATCAAATGCTCGTTGTGCAGGTGAACCGCAAAATCACAGTGAAGTCCTTCGTCTCTAGAAATTAACTCATTAGAGAAAGTAAGGCCTGGCATCAACCCTCTTTTCTTCAACCAAAAGATTGAGCAGAAGCTACCTGAGAAGAATATACCTTCTACAGCTGCAAAGGCTATAAGTCTTTCTGCAAAAGATGGAGAGTCAATCCACTTCAATGCCCAGTCGGCTTTTTTCTTAATGGCATCGAAAGTTTCGATCGCATTAAAAAGCTCCGTGGCTTCTTGAGGGTTTTTGATCAGTGTATCTATTAATAAAGAATAAGTTTCCGAATGGATGTTTTCCATCATGATTTGGAAACCGTAGAAGAATTTTGCTTCTGTATACTGTACTTCGTTTACAAAATTTTCGGCAAGATTTTCATTGACAATACCGTCTGATGCGGCAAAGAAAGCTAAGACGTGTTTTACAAAGTATCTTTCGTCTTCTGTTAGTTTGTCATTCCAATCTGAGAGGTCTTGGTGAAGATCTATCTCTTCGGCAGTCCAGATGCTAGCTTCGGCTTTCTTATAATATTGCCAAATATCATCGTGTTCGATTGGGAATAGAACGAACCTGTTCTTGTTTTCTTTCAGTAAAGGCTCCTGCACTGCTGTTGTCAGCTCACTCATGTTGATCTTTAGTTATTGGGGTCGAAATAATACAAGTCACGCGGAAAGAGTAAAAACTCTTTCACATAAACACACATTATCAAAGGCGAACCTTTGATGAAATCTCTAAGTTTTTCCAGAGTTTCTAGCTAAAGTCTTGATACTCTAGGAGTAAGACTTCTACCAGAAGATAGGTTGTTTATTGGGGTCGTAACCTTCAACAAATATTACGAAATCTGAGGGAAAAGTCAACGCTAAAACTTTAGTTATTAGAGTTATGGAATCGGGCTCCAATAGCATCTTAACTACCTGTAAGTTAGTAGTATGTAATGGGATTCTTACATTATAACTTATTCGAGAATTTGTCGTATGAAGGCATGAAAAAAAGTAAAAATATAATATTGGATTTTCTCTTGCTTTTCTGAATGAGATTTGGTTTGTTTTTTCCCAAGATTCGGTTACCTTTGCATTCCGTTTTTGAAAAACATTCAAATGTACGCAATAGTAAACATAGCAGGTAAGCAGTTCAAGGTAACGCAAGACCAATTCGTATACGCCCCATTGATGGCGGCCGAAGAAGGCGCTTCCGTAGAGTTCAGTGACGTTTTGTTACTAGACAACGAAGGTAAGGTAGAGGTAGGTGCCCCATTAGTAAAGGGTGCTAAAGTGTCTGGTAAAATCATCGGACATGTAAAGGGCGACAAAGTGATCGTCTTTAAGAAGAAGAGAAGAAAAGGCTACAAAGTGAAGAATGGCCATCGCCAACAATTCACTAAAGTTTTAATCGAGAAAATTTCTAAATAAGAAAGAACCATGGCACATAAGAAAGGAGCAGGTAGTTCGAATAACGGTCGTGAATCAGAATCGAAACGACTAGGTGTTAAAATTTATGGTGGTCAGGCTGCAATTGCAGGTAACATCATAGTTAGACAAAGAGGAACGAAACATCATCCAGGAACCAATGTTGGAATGGGCAAAGATCACACTTTGTTCGCTTTAACTCATGGAGTAGTTCAGTTCAAAAAAGGTAGACAAGATAGATCTTTTGTTTCTGTAGTTCCTTTTTCTGAGGAAGCTGCTGAAGCGTAAGCTTTAGAACGATATATATTTGAAACCCTGGCGGAAACGTCAGGGTTTTTTGGTTTGTAATATTATGTAGAGCTATCCTAGTTCCGTAACTAGTGTCAATTTGAGTTTATTTTTTCAAAGGTATTGTGAGGTGGCAGGTAGGGCTGTCGCTATTTACTCAAGTGATCAGTCAACTTTGAGAGTAATCCAAGGTTAAGAGGAGACTGCTCTTCAATACTGGTAATGGTTGAGTTTTTTACGAATGCAACTAACGGGTATACAGAGTTCAAACTGTCCAGAGAGAAGCGATTTTGTTGATCGATTATTGTTAAGTCACTTGAGATCACTCCATTATTTGATCGGACTTTCAACGATTTGAGAGAAGATACTCTTGTGAATATGATCAGTAAATCATCATATGCATCATAATTATCTATTACAAATGTTTCGGCAGTTGAAATACAGCCATCACACCCCGAGTTGGGAATAATAAAAATTCCTTTTAGTTTAGAAAGGTCAATAGTTTTTTTATGCGGTTTATGCTGGTTGAATTCATTAATAGCAATACGCAGGCTTTCAAGTTTTGTCAGAGTTTTCTCAGTACTGTTACTATTGCAACTTGAAATAATAAATGAAATCAGCAATGTGCTAATTGTTAGAATTCGTTTCATAAGGTTTTTCTTCTATTTTATATATATCAAAAATCAAAACATCCTCATTGTCAGGCTCTTTCTCAAAGTTTGGTGTGTAGAGCTTTCCTTTGTTAATGAAACTATAGTTAGGGAGATTTAATCCCTTTATTTCTCCAACCTTTTTAAAATTCTCATCCATCATCAACAAAGTATGAAAGAAGCCGTCCTTGTCATTGCTATAGAACTGGCCTTTACGCGTATCTCCTTTCGCTAGGTCAACACCAATATTACCTAGTCTATAATATGTTTTATTAGTTCTGTCATAAAGTAAATTCAAATACCAAGAATTTGACATTAGGTAATTTGAACTATAATTGATGTCTCCGTTAGGTTTATATTTAACCGGTGTCCGCATTGAGCCAGATTTTGCCATGTGCTTATCTGTATTATTATCATTAAGACTGAACGTATATAAATAATCGGAAAAAGGTAAACTAACTACAAAAATATCTTTAGAGTCATTATACACTATTTTTGACATGTCAATTAAGCTAGTATAACTACTTAAATTTATGTTTCGAGGGTGAGGAAATGTGTATTCGGTTTTTAAACTGTTAATATCTGTGTATGCTAAAAAACTGAACTCTTTATCGGTGGTATTATTAGGCCTGACGCTAACATAAATTTTATCGTTATTTAGAAATAATCTAGCCTGCCTTATTAACGATGCATCTCCATTGCCTCTTACTAAAAAAGGATCTTTTGATATTACTTTACCTGAGTCATTTATTTTGACTAAGTGCCCAGTATTGGTGATTAAATAAAACATACCATCTTCAGGTGCTTTAATTAATCCACTTAACTTGATGATTCCGTCAGGCCCTTCTTTTTCAAGAGGAATGACTCGAGATTGAATACGATTATTAATGTCGAATTCATATATACTATGACTTAAGTCGTTATAGACATATAGTTTTTCTTCATTTTCGTTGAAATAGCTAATCAGGTGAGTCCTTTTGGTTAAACTGTCTAGCTCAATTGCAAAGGAATCTTCAAGAATTAATTCATACTTGAGAACTTCCTGTGGTTTGCCGCACGAGTAAGTCAATATTATAGCAATGGTAAGTAGAATTTTGGTTCTATTCATGAGTGATTTTGATTTTATAAGGACAGGAGAATTGATTAGCCTCCTGTCCTTATAGTTACTTAACTTATGCACAATAAAAAGTTTGGATATGGATCATCCGGTGCTGGTGGCGTACACACAGATTCTGCACAGAGTCCTGTTGGTGACCCCTCACATTCTACAATAGTTTGAATACAGAAATCCGGGCCTGCTTGAATTGCGCAGCCGCGACTGTTAGCATCCATTACAAATGCAAATAATAGTAAAGATGAGATGAAGAATAATTTTAATTGTTTCATGATATAAAATTTCTAAGTTCAAGTCATAAGTGCAACACGGATATTTAAAACAGATGGGGCTAGCCCCATCTGTTTTAGGCTCAATATTTATATTCGTCTTGCATGAAA
>Ga0075118_10000209_pt1 | contig 59991 bp, 58 predicted proteins | sample AntAceMetag02UKE_FD_69794 | JGI IMG/M metagenome (GOLD analysis project Ga0075118, IMG submission 69794) | Saline lake microbial communities from Ace Lake, Antarctica - Antarctic Ace Lake Metagenome 02UKE | ecosystem: Environmental > Aquatic > Non-marine Saline and Alkaline > Saline | place...
CGACCGTCGTGTAACAGCGCCACCTCCCTTTGAAGATGTTCGCGGCGAGCTGGAAGTTGAGATCCAAAACGCCGCCGTAGAAGACCATCTGCGTGGACTGATAGCCAATACGGACGTCGTAATGTCAGATGGTACAATTGATCCCTCTGTTCTTTCAACCTTAGATTTGATGGCAAATTAATGAAAATATCACCCTTGGCCCCAGCCTCATTCCCCAAATTGCACATCATCTCTGGGGTCACCTTTGCCACAGCAGCGGCCGGTATAAAATATGCCGGTCGGACCGATGTCATGCTCGCCTCTATAGCGGCAGGCTCCACGGTTGCAGGCGTCTTCACACGCTCCGCCACCAGTGCGGCCTGTGTGCTGGATTGCCAATCCAAGATGGGCGGAGATATGTCACAGGGCGCTGCAATATTGGTCAACTCAGGCAACGCCAACGCCTTCACAGGCAACGCCGGCCAAGCGTCAGTGGACCGCATTTGCGCCGCTGTGGCCATAGGCCTTGGTGTGCCAGCAAGTGCGGTTTTTACCTCTTCCACAGGGGTTATTGGCGAGGTCCTACCCGATCACAAAATCACCAAATGTATCGATGCACTGGCGGGTTCTTTGGGCGAGGATGCTCTTGAGAATGCCGCAAAGGCAATTATGACCACTGATACCTATGCCAAAGGTTCAACAGCTTCGGTGGAAATTAATGGAAAAACCGTAAAAATTAGCGGAATCGCTAAGGGTTCAGGCATGGTTGCCCCCGATATGGCGACGATGCTGGTCTATATTTTCACCGACGCCAAGATTGCGCAACCAGAACTACAGGCTTTGCTGGCCGATTTAACTGATAAAACCTTTAATTGCATTACCGTCGACAGCGACACCTCCACCTCAGACGCTCTGATTTGTGCGGCAACGGGGGCCTCCAGCGCCGATGTCTCCGGCAATCCAGATTTTGCCCAAGCCTTGGGCCAGGTCATGTTGGACTTGGCACATCAAGTTGTGAAGGACGGTGAGGGCGCTACGAAATTTGTGGCCGTGGAAGTTACCGGCGCGGCTTCAGATGGCGATGCACGTTTGGTTGCCATGTCGATTGCCAACTCACCCTTGGTCAAAACTGCTATTGCGGGTGAGGATCCCAATTGGGGGCGAATCGTTATGGCAGTTGGAAAATCTGGCGCCAAAGCAGACCGTGACCGGCTGTCCATCTGGTTTGGCCCACATCTTGTAGCAGAAAACGGATGGGTCGCAAAAACCTACACAGAGGACGCCAGTGCCAGCTATATGAAGCAAAGCGAATTGGTAATCCGCACCGATCTTGGGATTGGTGGTGCCAAAACGACCGTTTGGACCTGCGATCTCACCCATGGCTATATTGAGATCAATGCGGATTATCGCTCATGAAAACGGTTCTCGTCTCAGCTGTTGCGCTGATTGACCGGGACGGTCGCGTGCTATTGGCGCAACGGCCAGAGGGCAAATCCATGGCCGGTTTATGGGAGTTTCCCGGCGGTAAGATTGAGGTTGGTGAAACGCCCGAAGCCGCATTGATCCGTGAGCTTGAGGAAGAGCTGGGAATTAACACGTGGAAAAGTTGCCTTGCCCCCCTCACCTTCGCAAGTCACGCTTATGAAGATTTTCACCTCTTGATGCCATTATTTGTCTGCCGAAAATGGGAAGGCATGCCTCAACCGCGTGAAAACCAAACCTTGAAATGGGTCCGCAAACAGGAGCTAAGATCCTATGATATGCCCGCAGCAGATGTGCCACTCATCCCAATCTTATACGATTGGCTTTGATTTCTCTTCTTATTGCATTTGATATTTGCATTTCATTAATCCGGTTTTGGGTAAACTGATCCCATCAACAGAAACTGTGTGGGTCTTTAAAATGCAATTATAAAGCGTATACTGTGCCATCGCACTGAAAAAAATCGTTATTGCATCACGTATTCTGGCGCAGGAGATTTACAGTGGTGATCAATAAAGCGGGAAAATATTCGTAATATGTTGATGGGTAAACATACGAGTGTAAACCGGCCAGCTGAGCCTTTTTAGTAACAGCGAACAACTCGCAAAAATGGCGCCTCAAACGGGCGCCATTTTCAATAATTATCTAAAGTCTTAGGTCAGCTTGCGTTCAACTGATTCACGCTCGAAGATTTCGATCACATCCTTAGGTCGGATATCATCGTAGTTTTCAAAGGCCATGCCACATTCTTGACCCGACTGAACATCAGACACTTCATCCTTGAAGCGTTTCAAGGTTTTCAATGTGCCTTCATGGACCACAACGTTATCACGAAGCAGGCGCACCCCAGCGGACCGACGGGCAACACCCTCGGTTACGAGACAACCAGCAACTTTGCCAACACCAGAAACTTTGAATACCTCTTTAATATTAGCATAACCAATGAATGTTTCGCGAATTTCGGCGCTCAGCAGACCAGAGGCAGCCGCTTTCACATCATCAACCAAATCGTAAATCACTGAGTAATAACGAATCTCAACACCTTTTTGGTTGGCAGTGTTCCGCGCCGATGTATTGGCACGAACATTAAATCCAAACACAGGGGCACCGGAGGCCTCTGCCAAACCGATATCTGTTTCTGTAATCGCACCGACACCAGAATGCAAAACCCGCACCCGAACTTCATCATTGCCAATTTTAGCCATCGCTTGGACAATTGCCTCAGCGGAGCCTTGAACATCAGCCTTCAAGATAATGGGCAACTCGCTTACGTCTTCATTAGCCTTCGCATTGGCCATCAATTGCTCGAGAGTTGTCGCTGCGCCAACGGCAGCACGTTTGTCTTTGGCAGCCTGCGCACGGTATTCCGCAATTTCGCGGGCCTGTGCTTCAGTTTCAACCACATTCAGAACATCGCCAGCTTCCGGCGTGCCATTCAGTCCAAGCACCTCAACGGGTGTGGAAGGACCTGCAGTAGAGATACGGTCGCCAGCGTCATTGATCAATGCCCGGACTTTGCCCCATTGCTCGCCCACAACAAAGATATCGCCAAGTTTCAAAGTCCCGTTTTGGACTAGAACTGTAGCAACAGGGCCGCGGCCAATGTCAAGCTGGGCCTCAATCACAGCACCAGAAGCGGCGCGAGTGGGGTTGGCTTTAAGCTCCAAGATTTCAGATTGCAGCGCGATAGCCTCCAGCAATAGATCCAAGCCCTGGCCTGTGGTTGCTGACACTTCAACGTCCTGCACTTCACCTGACATCTGCTCTACGATAACTTCATGTTGCAGCAAATCAGTCCGAACTTTTTGCGCATTGGCCGCAGGGCGGTCAATTTTGTTAATCGCAACAATCATAGGAACATTCGCAGCTTTGGCGTGTGCTATCGCTTCGATAGTTTGCGGCATAACCGCATCGTCCGCCGCGACAACCAAAATCACAATATCGGTCACTTGAGCACCACGAGACCGCATGGACGTAAAGGCAGCGTGGCCTGGAGTGTCCAAGAAAGTCATCAATTGGCCATTTTGTTCTACTTGATAGGCACCAATGTGCTGAGTGATGCCGCCGGCTTCTCCTGACACAACCCTCGCATTGCGAATCGCATCCAAGAGCGATGTTTTACCGTGGTCAACGTGGCCCATCACAGTGATGATCGGCGCGCGTTGCGTCAAGTCTTCCGGTTTGTCGATCACTTGATCGATCACATCTTCCACGTCAGCATCAGAAACCCGGACCATTTTGTGGCCGAATTCTTCGACAATCAGCTCGGCTGTATCTTGGTCAATGGTTTGGTTTTGCGTCACCATCATGCCCATTTGCATCAATGATTTCACAACATCCGCAACGCGTTCAGCCATCCGGTTTGCAAGCTCTTGCACCATGATGCCATCAGGCACCTGCACATCGCGTACAACCTTTTCGCGCTCAACAGCACCGCCCATGGCTTTTTGCCGTGCACGCTCTTGCTTACGCTTCATCGAGGCCATGGAGCGATGGCGACCGTCACCGCCTGTGCTGGCTTGATTTACTGTCAGCTTGCCAGAGCGACGATTGTCCTCACGTCCCTTATTTCGATTTGGACGTGCAGGCTCTTCGCGGCGCGGAGCGGCATCTGCTGCAACTTTATTGCGCAACACGCCAGATTTCGCAGCGCGTTCCTCTGGTGTCGGCGGAGGAGCGGCAGCACGCATTGCAGCAGCTTCATCGTCGCGCGCCTTGGCGGCTTCCAATTCAACTTTGGCTTTGGCGCGCTCTTCACGTTCCCGAAGCTCAAGCTCTTTGGCTTCGTTTTCTTCGCGGCGTTGATTGCGCTCAGTCTCGCGAGTGAGCTCCTCTTTGACGCGGCGCGCTTTATCTTCAGTTTCGCGGGCCTTCGCGGCTTGAACAGCCTTCAGACGGCGATCCATTTCCGCATCAGAAATCCCAGCAGGGCGACGCGCAGGATCACCACCACGTACAGCACCTGGCGCCACGGGCTTAGCTGCACCAGGTTTTGGCACAACGACGCGTTTACGTTTGGTTTCCACCAAAACATTCTTTGTTCGGCCATGGCTGAAACTCTGTTTCACATTTCCCGAACGTGGTCCGCCCAGCAAACCCAATGTCTTTTTACCGTCGTCGCTCATAAAGCTCTATCGTCCTTTTCAGAGGGCCAATGCCCTATGCCACCTTAGTGGCTTCTCGTAATCCGCGTAGTCTCGCGGCCTCGTGTACTACACGTTCGCTGAGTTTGCCACCCGAGAGTGCGCAGTGTATCGCATGCCCACGCCCAAATGCCAAACCCAATTCCTGTGCCGTTAAACATCCAAAAAACCGACCGCCCTCTGGGGTCCACAACTTTCCTTTTCCGCGCTCAGAACCGTCGCTGGCTTGGAGTAAAACTTTGGCGCGGCCTTCAGCCAACCAACCTTTTACTTTTTCAAAGCCGGTCACCGCGCGGCCAGCCTTGCGTGCAATGGATACCAAATCCACAACACGGCGGGCCAACTGCCGATCAATCTCTGAAATAAGATTGTCCGGCACGATCACTTGAGTCTTCGCACCTCGTGCAAAAACTTTGCGTTTTACAGCGTCTTCCAGAACGTACAGATCCGCGGTCACATAATAGCCGCGACCAGGTAATTTTTCTAGAATATCCGGCACAACCACCCCATCAGGACCAGTCACAAAGCGAATAAGACCCGCTTTAGGACCAGATTCCTGACTGACCAAACATTTGCGTTCGGCCAGTTCTTCAGAATTATGTGCTCCACCACGGCTCATTTAGCTCTCCTGAACCGCATCATTTTCGGAAGTCTCAGCCTCGTCCTCTTCGACCAATTCTTCAGGATCAACCCAACCCAACATAATCCGGGCTGTCATCACCATGTTTTGTGCTTCGGCAAGATCAACTTCGAATTTTTCGAGCACGCCTTCGTCTTTCACACGCTCGCCATCAACGGTTGTCCAGCCACCAGCCAGCTCCCAGTCGGCGCAGGTTGCGAAATCTTCCAGAGTTTTCACACCGTCGTCAGCCAAGGCTTCGATCATCTGTGGAGTCAGACCTTCGAAGTTTACCAAGCTATCTTCCACACCCAGTTCACGGGCGCGGGCCATAGCACGCGTATTTTCAGCTTCAATCACATCACGAGCACGAGCCTGAAGCTCGCCTGCTGTAGCTTCATCAACACCATCGATCACCAAAAGCTCGTCAACGTCGACGTAAGCCACCTCTTCGAGGCTGCTGAACCCTTCGGAAACCAAAAGCTGCGCAAAGAATTCATCGAGGTCCAAGCTGTCAACAAACAACTTAGTGCGCACTTCAAATTCGGCCTGACGGCGTTTAGATTCTTCTTCTTCTGTCATTATGTCGATATCAAGATTGGTCAGCTGGCTGGCTAAACGCACGTTTTGACCACGCCGACCAATTGCCAAGCTGAGCTGATCATCAGGCACAACAACCACGATTTTACCGGCTTCTTCATCCAAAACAACTTTGGTAACCTCTGCTGGCTGCAGTGCGTTTACCAAGAATGTTGGTTGATCTTCATTCCAAGGAATAATGTCAATTTTCTCGCCCTGAAGCTCATTCACCACAGCCTGAACGCGGCTGCCGCGCATACCCACGCAGGCGCCCACAGGATCAATTGAGCTGTCATAGGAAATCACAGCGATCTTGGCGCGTGAACCCGGATCCCGAGCGACGGCTTTGATCTCAATGATGCCATCATAGATTTCTGGAACTTCCATCTTGAATAGCTCAGCCATGAATTCTGGAGCGGTCCGCGACAAGAATATTTGCGGGCCGCGCTGTTCGCGGCGCACTTCTTTGATGTACACTCGGATGCGGTCATTGGGGCGATAGCTTTCACGGCCAATTTTCTCATTGCGTCGCAGCACGGCTTCACCGCGGCCCACATCAACAATCACATTGCCATATTCTTCACGCTTAACCAGACCGTTGATAATAGTGCCGGCGCGATCTTTGAATTCTTCATACTGACGATCACGTTCAGCTTCCCGGACCTTCTGCAAGATCACCTGTTTTGCAGCTTGCGCTGCAATGCGGCCCATCTCAACCGGAGGAACTTCTTCCACCAATTGCTGACCAACTTCAGGATTTTGCATATACTGCTTTGCCTGCTCAACAGTGAATTCGGCCTGGTAATTTTCCAGCAATTCCTCTGTCACAACTGTGCGCACTCGAGTGAAAGTTGCACGACCAGTTTTTCGATCAATAGCAACGCGGATATCCATCTCAGCGCCATAGCGAGATTTGGCAGCACGGGCCAAGGATTCTTCCATTGCTTCAATCACCAAACCGGGATCAATCATTTTTTCACGGGCAACAGCTTCAGCGGTTTGTAACAGCTCAAGCTGGTTAGCAGATGTAATGGCCATTAATCTTCCTCTCCATCAACGATGGTTTGCACTTCATCATATTGGGTTTCATCAATCTGACCCGCGTCTTTCCGGCCCTTCAAGACCGAGCGAATCAGATCATCTGTTAAGATCAACTTCGCTTCCGCGAGCCAATCAAATTTCAGGCCAATCGTGCCTTCGTCGATGGTGATTAATATTTCATCACCTTCGGTGCCAGCCACTTCGCCCTTAAAGCGACGGCGACCATCAATCAGCTGTTCGGTTTCAACCTTGGCGGCGTAGCCGATCCATTGGTCGAAGTCTTTCAAGCGTGTCAGCGGACGGTCAATGCCCGGGCTAGATACTTCCAGAGTATAGGCCTCAATAATCGGATCTTCGACATCCATCAAAGCAGAGACAGCTGTGCTAATTTCAGCGCAGCCATCCACTTCCATCGTACCATCAGACTTTTGGGCCATGATTTGCAAGATGGGCGTATTGCCGGTCATCAGACGCAAACGCACAATCTCATATCCCAAACCCTCAATCATTGGGTTTAGAATTTTAAACAGGCGCTGGTCCATCGCAGCTTTTGCAATCAGATCTGTCATAGGCACCTTTCAGGCACAAAAAAACGGGCGCGCGGCCCGTGATATTTTCCGGTGGAACCTTGGGGGTGGAAGCCAAGGCGCCGCTATTGGTGTTCAGTTACAGAGTTTGTTGGGAAGTTTCAATCCCAGATCTGCAAATGTTTGAACAGATCAATTTTTGGCCCAAAATAAAAAAAGGCCCCGGAAACACCAGGACCTTAAATTTCTAATATCCGAAGATATTATGCAAACCACCAGCGCTCAGTTAAGCGGCTGCTATCCATCTGAAATGAGTTGCCCAAGTTGGCACCATGTGCCAACTTTGAGGACGCAGCATCAACATAATTAGCATACATTGGAACTATCTGGCCACCCTGCTCAGAACACAATATCTGCATTTCAGTATATTGATCACGGCGTTTAACACTATCCAATTCAGCGCGAGCACTAATAAGAAGCTCTTGGAAACGTGCGTTTTCCCAGTGGGTGTCATTCCACGGCACACCGCTTTCATATGCGGTTGAGAACATCCAATCTTCTGTTGCACGACCAGACCAGTAGGAAGCACACCAACCTTTTACCAGCCAAACGTTCGACCAGTAACCGTCTGCTGGCTCCTGATTTACGTTGATGTTGATGCCAGCACCTTTCGCAGAAGCCTGATACAATTGCGCAGCGTCCGTTGCACCATTGAATGCGGCGTCAGATACATTAAGATCAACATTTAGCTCTGTTAAACCAGCGGCTTTCATGTAGAATTTAGCCTTATCAATATCCAGCTCAATCTGCGGAATGTCAGAGGCAAAGTATTGATTCGCTGGGCCAATTGGGTGGTCATTACCTACTTTACCATGACCCTGAAGAATTTTATCCACCATCTCTTGACGATTGATGCCATACTTTAGGGCTTTTCGAACATTTATGTCGTCAAAGGGCGTTTGATCTGTCAACATTGGGAATGTGAAGTGCTGGTTTCCAGTTACTTCAAAAATGTTGATATTTGGATTGGCTCGCAACAGTGGCTCAGTCTTCACGTCAACACGGTTCACAGCGTCAACTTGGCCGGTCATCAAAGCATTCATCCGAGCGGATGCATCATTAATTGCGATGGCTTCAATGCCGTCAAACCAACCCGCACGACCATCTTTATAATGGCTATCAACCCGAGCCACAACGCAACGCACACCAGGGTCAAAGCTGACGACTTTATACAGACCCGTACCAATGCCCTTGGCAATCGCTTCGTCTACCATGCCAGCCGGATACATCAGGATGTGATAATCAGACAGCAAAAATGGGAAATCGGCGTTGCCAGCGGCCAGTGTAAACTGGATCTGGTGCTCACTCATTTTCTTCATTTCAGTGATGGCGGAAACTATTGGCTTGGCCGCGGATTTTGCGCCCTCAGCAGTGTGCATGCCCAAAGATTCAATTACATCATCGGCGCCAAAAGATTTTCCGTTGTGGAAGGTAACCCCTTTACGCAGGTTAAAGGTCCAGATCTTTGCATCTGCAGAGGCTTCCCAGCTTACAGCCAATTCCCCGATCAACTCACCCGCTGCTGTAACTTCGGTCAAACAATCAAAAACTGTGCCGTGGCCCATGTTGATCATAAATGCGTCTGAGTGCGTACGGCCATCAAAGCTGTCAGATGTGTTTGCACCATTCAAACCGAGACGTAGTGTGCCTCCGCGGGTCGCAGCAGATCTTGCAGGCAGGCCAGTCGCGGCTATAACACCAGCGGCTACACCTGTTTTTAATAGTCCGCGTCTATTTAGTTGTGACATTCGTTTTCTCCCTTTTTGAACATCGTTACTTGCAGGTTTCCCTACGCCCCTGATTTCGGGGTGGTGATTCTATATTACATCTTCTTAACTGCTGCGTCACCGATGTTATCAACTCCGCGTGTTTTTAAAAGCGTTGTCAGCCAATCTGGATTCATTTCAGGCACTGATGACAGCAAAAGATCCGTATAAGGATGGTGCGGCGGCTGGAACATTTCTGCTTTTGGACCCTGCTCGACAACACATCCATCTTTCATGACGACAACTTCATCACTGATCGCGCTCACAGTCGCAAGATCATGGGTGATGAACATATAAGACAGCCCCAAGTCATCTTGAAGCTGCGCCAAAAGCCTTAAAATGCCCTCAGCCACCAGCTGATCCAGCGCAGATGTTACCTCATCGCAGATGATAAACTGTGGCTCAGCGGCCAGGGCGCGCGCAATACCGATACGCTGCTTTTGACCGCCCGACAGCTCACCGGGTAAACGATCGATATATAGGCTAGGCTCCATTTCGATTTGCACCAGCAATTCTTCGACCCGCTTACGCTTTGCCGTACCGGTCAGCCCAGAATAAAACTGCACCGGACGGCCGATAATGTCACCAATTCGGCTGCGCGGATTAAGGGCAGTGTCCGCCATTTGGTAGATCATCTGAGCTTGGCGTAATTGATCTTTGCTGCGCTTGCGGTAATCCAAAGGCAGGGCTTCACCGTTGAACTCAATATGGCCCTGGCTCGGCGGCAATAGACCAGTGATACAGCGCGCAGCGGTTGACTTTCCTGAGCCAGATTCTCCAACAACAGCAACAGTTCTGCCTGCGTGAATATCAAAATCTACATCAAACAACACAGGTGATTTTCCATAGGCGGCAGATACATTTTTCAACGACACAATAGGCATCGCGCCTTTGAGCACCGCCGGTTTTGAAGGTCTTTTAAATGAGCGGACGGCCCAGAGTGATTTGGTGTAATCTTCTTTCGGATCAGACAACATGCTGCCGGTGTCGGCCTCTTCCACCTCATCGCCACGCAAGAGCACTTTGATTCGGTCCGCCATCTGCGCCACAACCGCAAGGTCGTGGGTAATGTATATGGCGGCAGTGTCGAACTGCTCAACTATATCGCGAATGGCGGCCAAAACTTCAATTTGCGTGGTCACGTCTAGCGCCGTTGTGGGCTCGTCAAATATGATTAAATCAGGTCGGCATGACATCGCCATAGCCGTCATCGCGCGCTGCAATTGCCCACCAGACACCTGATGTGGATACCTAAACCCAATGTTGTCAGGATCTGGAAGACGCAGGCGCTGATACAGCCCTATCCCGTCCAGCTCACTCTCAGATCTGGATTGCACCCTGTGCTGAACCGGCGCTTCGGTGTGTTGATCAAGCAAACGATGTGCCGGGTTAAAGCTGGCCGCCGCAGATTGAGCCACATAGGCAATGCGTTTGCCCAGCATGCTGCGTTTGACCGCAGCCGAAGCTGTCACCAAATCAACCCCATCAAACTCAACCGATCCGCCAGAGATTCGACAACCATCCCGGGTAAACCCCATCGCAGCGAGGCCAACGCTAGACTTACCTGCACCAGATTCACCAATCAGGCCTAGCACTTCACCTTTTTTAAGATCAAGATCGATGCCATTGATAATCGGATACCAAACCTCATCAGACCTGCCCTCAATCTTCAGATTACGTATTTTGAGAAGCTGCTCTGCCATCTTCTTATTCCTTCAGCCCCGAGGATTTATGCAACATCCAATCCACCACAAAATTCACGGCCACAGTCAGTAAGGCAATCGCCGACGCGGCCAACAAAGGCGCTGTGGCCACATTGGGTGCAAAGGCCGCAAAGTTGATGAATTGTGACAGGTCTTTTACCATAGTTCCCCAATCCGCGAGCGGCGGCTGGATCCCCACACCAAGGAAGGACAACGATGCAATTGTGAGAAATACAAAACAAAAACGCAGACCGAATTCAGCCAAAAGTGGGGCCATGGCATTAGGAAGAATCTCCCTGAAAATCAAGTAGCCCATGCCCTCGCCGCGCAACTTGGCTGCCTCGATATAATCCATCACCACAATGTTTTGCCCCACAGCCCGGGAAAGACGATACACCCGAGTGCTGTCAATCATCGCAATGATCAAGATCATGAACATAGTACGATCAATGCCAAGCTGATTTGACCAAACGCTGGCGATGGTCATCAACAACAAGGCGAAAATCAAAGCTGGGATGGCCATCAAAACATCCACCGCGCGTGAAAGCAGTTGGTCCAACCAGCCACCAACAATCGAGGCCAAAAAACCCAAAGATCCACCCACGAAAAAGGCCAGACATGTGGTGGCGAAGGCGATACCCACTGTGTTTTGCGCACCGTAAATCAGGCGGCTATAGATATCACGGCCAATTTGGTCGGTGCCAAGAGGAAACTCAGGGTTGCCCCCCAGAAGTGAGTTGCCCCCCGGAACGATATTCGCATTGGCAAAAATCTCTTCTTGCCCAAAAGGCGCAATCGCTCCAGCAAAAATTGAAAACACCGCATAAATTATAATCACCAAAATACCAAAAGCTGCCGTTAACGGCATGGTACGAAACAGCTTGCGCGTGCCATCCGTGCCAACATGACGGCCAATTAGACGAAACAAATAAGCCGCAATCGCAAAGCCCATAAAACCTTGAACCGCCCAGCGAAAAAATACCACCCCAGACGCCGGAACGCTTTTATTATCAATGGGTTGAAAGTAATATAACATTGCGCCCACAATTACTACAACTGCAAAGACATACCCAAAGGCAATTGCAAAAGGCATATCTCGGTAAAAGGGCTTGTTGCCAGTCACACGCTGGCCCGCAAAGCGAAAACCCCAAGCAACGGCGCCCGTCACCATTAGAATCAATATCAGGTTTATGCCCCAACTCATTTCGGATGCCTTAGTCTTGGGTTAGAGAGAATAGACAGGATGTCCGCCATCAGGTTGAGCAAAATATAGGCCGCCGCAAATATCAAACAGCAGGCTTGTACAACGGGAATATCGCGAATTTTGACGCTATCCACGAATAGTTGGCCAATGCCCGGATAAACAAAAACCACCTCAACAACAACCACACCTGTGATGAGATAGGCCAAATTAAGCGCAATCACATTGATGATCGGCGCCAGAGCATTGGGAAGCGCGTGGCGCACAATCACGCGCATAGGGCTGATGCCTTTGAGTCTCGCCATTTCGATATAGGGGCTTGCCAAAAGGTTGATGATCGCCGCCCGGGTCATCCGCATCATGTGCGCGGTCACCACCAACGTCAGCGTCAAGGCCGGCAACATGGTCCGGTTCAACTTCTCACCCAAAGGCATGCCATCATAGACATTCGAAAGCGATGGAAAAACTGGATTAAGAACCGCGAGGACGAGAATTAGAATATAAGCGAGGAAAAACTCAGGGCTAGAAATCGACGACAGCGTGGCGATGTTAACGGCCCTGTCAAACAGCGAATTGCGATACAAAGCGGCCAAAATACCCAAGGTGATGGAAATCGGCACTGCGATCATCGCGGTAACACCGGCCAAAAACATGGTAGCACGAAACCGTGGCATGATTTGCGCAGCTACGCCCACTAATTGGTCGCCACCCATGTTGGAGGCAAAGTTCATCTGCGCGAAACTGATCCCAAGATTGCCCGTCAAAACGTTCCCAAGCCACCCAAAGTAGCGCAAAAAATAATTTTGATCCAAGCCCAGATCAGCCCGAATTTGCGTCACAGCCTCCTCGGTCGCACCCTGACCCAAAATTGCTTGAGCGAAATCACCGGGCAATGCGTTTACGGCTACAAATATGACCATAGACACGACCAGCAAAGTGACCAGTCCAAGTGCCAACCGTTGAAGAATAATCTGAAAGATAGACCCCACCAGACATCTCCTGTAAAAACTTCATGTTCAGTAGAACGTTACCCGCTGAGAGGCTTATGTAAAGTCTTTAGTCGCGCTTTCCTGCTATACGCGCAAAGCATCCATGATTTTCACCAATTCTGCACTAATGGGGGCATCTGAAAGCGCGTGCCCCGCCTTGGCCACCATTTGCAGCCGCGCTTTTGGCCAAGCCTGCACCAATCGCCATGCCGTCTGCGGCGGGCAAATCATATCATAACGACCCTGTACAATGTGCGCTGAAACGTCAGAAATTTTATCCATGTTGTTTAAAATGGCCTGATCTGGCCTCAAAAACAGTTTGTTGGCAAAGTAATGGTTTTCCAGCCGAGCAAAAGCCCGGGCATGTTGCGACGGGGACTCGCCAGATATGCCAGTCGACTCAATTGAGGCCAGAGCATTTTCCCAACCAGCCCAAGCGCGTGCATAGCGGGTTTCCAGCATCAAATCACCACTGAATAACCGCGCCGCATAAGCCGCGATAAAATCTCCATGCTCACTCTCAGGGATCAGATTGGAAAATCTTACCCAAGCCTCCGGCCAAAATTGCCCAGCGCCACCTCCGTAAAACCAATCCAGCTCGGACTGTGTTCCCAGAAAGACTCCCCGTAAAATCAGATGTAGCACCGAGACTGCGTGGGTCTGTGCATAAATCAATGCCAAGGTTGCGCCCCAACTGCCGCCGAACACCATCCAGCGGTCAATGCCCAACACCTCCCGGATCTGCTCAATATCAGCCACCAGATGCCAAGTGGAGTTATACTCCACCTCCGCATGTGGACGTGAGCGACCGCAGCCGCGCTGATCAAATAAAATAATCCGGTAATGGCTGGGGTCGAAATACCGACGCATCGAAGGGCTGCAACCGCCTCCCGGACCGCCATGCAACACCACAATAGGCACCCCGTCAGGGTTGCCACATTGTTCGACATAAACGTTATGCCCATCGCCCACATCCAAAATGCGCTGATCAAAAGGCTCAATCGGCGGATAAAGAAGTTGTACTGCGCGTTTTTGACCTGCGACTTTGTCCATAACTGTCCTATATGTAGCAGACGCCAGGTGATGCTCTGCCTGTTGCAGTTAAATCCATATGGAGATCGGAATGCAAGGCAACCAATCTACAGTCGACCCTGCTGAAGTCGCAAAATTCGAAGCGATGGCCGCGGAATGGTGGGATCTTGAAGGCAAGTTTAAACCCTTGCACATGCTCAACCCCTGCCGTCTGGATTATATCAGCCAGCAGATTGCCACTGAATTTGGCTGTAATCTGAAGGCGGGACTGCCCTTTAAGGGCCTGCGAATCCTGGACATCGGTTGCGGTGGTGGACTTTTGTGCGAACCCATGGCACGGCTCGGGGCCACGGTTGTGGGCGCGGATGCAGCCGCGGGCAACATCCCAGTGGCGCAACTCCATGCACAACAATCCGGTCTCGACATTGATTACCGTCATATCACCGCCGAAGCCTTAGCAGAGGCCGGTGAACAGTTTGATGCCGTTTTAAATATGGAAGTGGTTGAGCACGTCGCAAGCCCTGAGGCCTATCTTTTGGCCTGTCAGCAGCTCTTACGTCCCGGCGGATTGCATATTTGTTCTACCCTCAATCGCAATCCGAAAAGCTTCTTATTCGCCATCATCGGTGCTGAGTGGGTCATGCGCTGGTTGCCAAAAGGCACCCATGATTGGAACAAATTCATAACACCTGACGAATTGTTCACCCTGCTCTCCGCCGCAGGCCTTACGCCCGTTGATCGAAAGGGTTTTGTTTTCCAAAAATTTGGATGGAGCTGGTCTCTTTCCGCGCAAGACCTCAGCGTCAACTATGTGACCGCCAGCGTAAAGCCAGCCTAAGGCTCACTTGTCAGGCTGGTGCGCAGCTCGCGCAGGATCGGCAAAATGCTTTTAAGGTTTTCCGGGCCTGCCGCGCCAGTGGCCTTGGCTAAAATAGGACCAATTTGTGCAAAAGCATGATCACGCGCTGCCCGACCTGCAGGGCTGATCACAACCTGTTTACGACGAGCATCGTCCCAATCTGGGCGGATATGAACATATCCAGCCCATTCCAATTTATTCAACGTATTGGTGATGGCGCCGCGCGTAAGATTAAATGATTTAGCCAAATCAGCCGGCGTGCGCTCTGCACCCACATGCGCCAAATGGTTGAGCACAGAGAAATGCGACAGCTCCATACCCTTGGGCAAACCTTTAGATATCTTGCTGCGCAGCAATTGGTCCAGAGCCAAAATCTCGGAAAATAAACTTACAGAAAGAGTTTCAATTGAATTTGTCATAACTCAGACAGTGCCTCACCTCAAAAGGACGATCGTGACTTAAGGATGCCATGCGCACCCGCGCCCTGTCTACCGCACCTAGATCAAGTTCTACGAAATGCAATCCCACATCCGTTCCAGCATCCAATATCACCCCACCCCAAGGGTCGACAATCAAACTATGCCCAAAAGTTTTGCGCCTGGATCCTGAGTGCTCACCAGTTTGCGCCGAGGCAATTACAAAACATCCGGTTTCAATGGCACGGGCGCGCAAGAGCGTGTGCCAATGCGCCTCCCCAGTGGGTCGGGCAAAGGCCGATGGCACCACCAATACTCGCGCACCAGCCTGCGCCAAAGCTCGGTACAAGGCTGGAAACCGCAGATCATAACAGATCGTCAGACCCATTTTCCCCCATGGGGTTTGCGCCAAAACAGCCGTGTCTCCAGGCCGATAGCCTTTGGACTCATGATAGCTCTCAGTCTCAGACAGGGTAACATCAAACATATGGATTTTATCATATTGCGCTACCACAGACCCTGTTGCATTAATCAAAATAGACCGGTTGGCAAAACGACCATCTGCATCATCAGTTTTGAGTGCAATCGATCCCAACGCCACCCAAAGGCCCATCGCACAAGCCTTTTCACAGATGGCCTCTATGAAAGGGTTGTTGTCAAAGTGATCCAAAACATCAGCTTGATGGGCGCGGTCCAAAGACACGCAATTGGTCACCTCAGGTAGAAATAGCATATCTTGACCAGCAGATTGATCCATCAGCGTCAAAGCTAACGCAAGATTGTCCACGGGTTGAGCGCTGGACGTTATCTGTGCAACCGCAACCCTCACACCGCCAACATCGCCCCCAACTTTCCAGACCGCTCTAAAGCGTGCAGATCATCACAGCCGCCAATATGTTGGTCATTTATAAAAATCTGTGGCACTGTATGGAGACCATTGGCCCGGGCCAACATCTCAGAACGCCGTCCCGGATCAAGCGACAGATCAATCTCTTGAAACGAAACACTCTTGCTCGTGAGCAACCGTTTTGCTGCATGGCAATACCCGCAGTAGGGAGAGGTATATAATTCAACAGTAGACATGCACTTGGACTCCTTAAATCGCCTAATAGTTTAGGCTTCTTTTCCCGCGTAGGCCAGCGCTAAGATACACAGTTTTGGCGCCAGCTTGCAAACACACGGCAGTGGCCTTAGTGAGTGTCGCGCCGGACTAAAGACATCGTCGACAATAAAATGCGCCGCGCCAACACTCACAGCAAAGCTTGAAATCACTTTCGACCAATTCCCAGCAGCCCGGGCACTGATTTTTGGTAAATCAACCTCAACAGTGCTTGCAATACAGACTTCTCCCTTTTACCCCGGCCCCATGAAACCACCCGAGCTGTTCAGCACCGAAGCCCAATCCACCAAACGCGCCCGCGCGATTTCAAAGGGCATGTTTTTGCAGGAATTGGCGCGCGATGAGATTTTAGAAAGGTTGGAGGCCGTTAATAAGTCGTTTAGCGCAGTTGCGATTGTGACCCCCTACCCAGAAATTTGGTCCACGGCCTTACCGAAGGCCAACGTTGTAGCAGATACAGATGTTCTGGATCTTGGACTTGCGGCCTATGATCTGGTGATCCACGCTATGGCTTTGCATCACTGCAATGATCCCGTGGGCCAAGTTGTTCAATGCGAGCGGGCTTTGCGGCCCGACGGGCTGTTCATGGCCGCGTGTTTTAGTGGGCAAACTTTGGCCGAACTGCGTGCAGCGCTGTCTATGGCTGAAACGGATTTGCGTGGCGGCCTGTCGCCACGTGTGACACCGATGGCTGAAATTCGCGAGCTTGGAGCAATATTACAGCGCGCGGGGCTCGCCCTGCCCGTTGCTGATTCTCTGAAAATACCCACAACATATCGCGATATTTTTCACCTGATGCGGGATTTGCGTGCCATGGGTGAAACCAATATCATGACGGCCCGCGCCACAAGCTTTACCACAAAATCACTGTTTGATCTTGCACAACTCATATACTCAAAGGAATATGCCAGCTCCCAAGATCGATTGAACTGTACGTTCGATCTGGTGTTTTTATCAGGATGGGCCCCAGATGCCAGCCAGCCAAAACCCTTAAAACCAGGATCGGTCAGTAAAACGCTCCAGCAATCTCTCGAAGAGGCAAAAAATTCATCCAGCAATTGACGGAACGCCTTTTCCAGTTATTTGGAGAAGTGAAACATCGAGGAATTCGCCGTGACAGACCAAAAATCAGCCTATTTACCCCTAGCAGCGTCACCAGCAGACCATCCCAAGGTTAAGGTACCCAAAATCGGGGTATTGATGTCCAATCTGGGAACGCCTGATAATTATGATTATTGGTCCATGCGCCGTTATTTGGGCGAATTCCTGTCAGATCGCCGGGTCATAGACTACAGCCCTTGGCTTTGGCAGCCGCTGCTACAATTGATCATTTTGACAAAACGACCATTTTCATCTGGTGCAGCTTATAAATCAATTTGGAACAATGAGGCCAACGAAAGCCCCTTAGCAACAATTACCAAGGCGCAAACCGAAGCGGTGCGCGTCGAAGTTGCGAAACGTCATGGTGGCGAAGTTATGGTTGAATATTGCATGCGCTACGGTAATCCATCGACACAATCGGTTGTGCAAAAAATGGTGGATGCTGGGTGTCAGAAGATCTTGTTCTTCCCGCTTTACCCGCAATACGCAGGCGCCACCTCAGCCACTGCCAATGATGAGTTTTTCCGCAGTTTGATGAAACAAACATGGCAGCCAACAGCACGAACCGTCAGCCCATATTATGATCGCCCCGATTATATCAACGCGCTGGCCAACTCTATTGAGAAGGCCTACGCAGAAGCTGAAGTCCGGCCTGATGTTTTGGTGTGTTCCTATCATGGTGTGCCGAAACGCTATCTGATGCAGGGCGATCCCTATCATTGCCAATGCCAAAAAACTACGCGCCTGCTCAAAGAGCGGTTGGGTTGGGACGATACTCAAATCGTCACTACTTTTCAATCTAAATTTGGGCCAGAACAATGGTTACAGCCTTATACTGTTGAGGAAGTGGCCCGTATGGCCGAAAAAGGCCAAAAGAATATTGCCGTCTGCGCTCCTGCTTTTTCAGCAGATTGCATCGAGACGCTGGAAGAAATTAATGAAGAGATCAAAGAAAGCTTTGAGCACGCAGGCGGGGAACATTTTACTTATATTCCATGCCTTAACGACAGCGAAGACCATATCGCAGTCTTGAGCAATGTGATTTCAGAAAACCTGCAAGGCTGGATATAATTAAAGAGTTTCACCCTTAACCCTTTTCGTAGCGCATCATCAATGTACAACACATTCATAGGTGCAGTAGGGCATTAGTAATACCACCTTAAAGATGGGCAACCTAAAGGCAAAATGCTCAGTCGTAACAAAAGGGCTTCAAAAAAGAGGCTCTTTTGTTAGATTTAAACAAGTAGCATTTGTTATTTAACAACTGCAATTAAGGCAATAATTAACAGTGGGATCAAAATCCCAGTAGATGATCCTGCCGCTGCATCCATCGTGGATGCAACGATCGGTGCGTCCATTTCTGGCTCGCTCATACCACTAGCAGAAACTGTTGTTGCGGCCACTGCGAATACTGTCGCCAAAACTAGATTTTTCATATTCTTCTCCAAATAAGTGATTAACTCAAATTCACTTAGGCTACTTTAGTGAGATGTCTCGCACGTATCAAGTAAAACAGGGGCTTATTAATCTGTATTCTAGCCATATTTCTTTAACCCATAATCAGGGTCAAATTAGCAGCACTTGTGTACCTACCTTTGTAAGCTGAAAGAGTTCTGCAATTTGTTCGTTGTAAAGACCAATGCACCCGCTGGAGGATCTTCGCCCAATCTTGCGGGTATCGTGCGTCCCATGAATGCGGTAATACGTCCAAGAAAGATACAGGGCGTGCGAACCAAGTGGATTATCAGGTCCTGGACCGATGAGTGCAGGCCATTCAGGATTGCGTATGAGCATATCTGGGGTTGGCCTCCATGATGGACCGACAACCTTTTTAACAATTTTTGTTCGCCCTTTTCTTGTCAAATCATCACTGATGGGAACCGAAGTTGGGTATAATCTATATATTTCTTCGTTTTCCGACCAAAAATGTATCGCTCTAGAGTTAATATCAGATAAGATTGCTCCGTTTTTCAAGTTTTTAAAATATGGCCTCCAGTCCAGCATTCTAAAACCACTAATATTGCGTGGTGAACCATTTGTGATTGATGCTTCATGCTCGACGTCACCAAGAAAATCTATGTTTTGGGAAAAAGCTACACTAGCAGTAAGCGAAGTCGCACCAACCAAAAATGCACGTCTGGGAAGTTTTTGTACAGAACTTATCATTTTTTACTCCAACAAAGTTGACAACTTACTACCCAATAAACATGTCTCATACAAATCAAAGAATTGTTACTTTGGTGCATTTTCCAGTTATTGTATTTTATTGGAACCAAATACAGTCTATTAAAAAATTTGAAACCTGGAGTTTGGTATGAATTTTAAAAATCTAATTGCATTTGTTTTATTAGTAACAGCAGGATGCGTTGAAAATACCACTATTGATGTTGGGCCAAACGGACTACCATATCAACGCGCTTATGTTATTAGCCAGGCCGATACGGGCCGCATCCAATTTTCCATGTTAGATGGCGTCAACAGTATCCGGCACGTCCGAGGCCTATCGTCTTTGAGCCTCAACGCAAAACTTAACGCGGCAGCCGCAACTCACTCACGCGATATGGCAGTACAAAACCGAGCGTGGCATTTTGGCTCTGACGGCTCCTCCCCCCCAACACGCCTATTGCGTGTTGGCTATCAGGGAAAATTGCTTGGCGAAAATATCTCTGAAACATTCGAATCGGAACTTGAGACCCTCGCCGCCTGGATGGACAATCCCGCAACGCGCGAGGTGCTTCTCACCGATAGGGCCGAAGACATGGGGTTCAGCTGGTTTCAGGAGGCCAGTGGCAAAATCTGGTGGACCTTGGTTACCGGCATTCCAAATCAAACTTAAGGCAAGATCCAGATTGTTGTTCCGACATCCACCATTTGGTAAATTTCCTCAATCTCACGATTACTCACCGCGATGCAGCCCCAGGTCCAATCCTTAACAGTAAAGTGGTAGGGCCGCGGCGTACCATGAACAAAAATATCGCCCCCAGGATCTTTTCCATTTGCCGCCCTACGGTCAGCTGCGTTCGGATATGAAATTCCAACAGACAGATGATACCGGCTTTTGGGGTTTTTACGGTCAATATAATATTTGCCTTCAGGTGTTTTTCCATCGCCTTCAACCTGCTTGTGGCCGATAGGTGCAAAGCCAAGCTTGAATTTATATTCTTTAATAATGGTGTTGCCATTCAAAAGCAGCATCCGGCGTTCAGATTTATACACCTGAATTTCAGTGGCTTTTTGCAAAACTGGCTGCTCAAACCGCGAGCACGACCCCAATGTCAGTGCGACGCAAATCATCACAATGTATTTAAATGCTCCCATGGCGCTCACCTCAATTTAACTAACAGCATCTCTATCTTAGCTTAGGTAAAAAGCAACTCACCTATTTGTGTTCATCTGCCCTTCAATTGCTTTAAGACGCTCTAACACCTCATCACGATAGCTGTTGGTCTTTTGATCAGCCTCCTCAGAATGCGCATCCTGCATGGAGTTTACGATCAGACCAACAAGCAAGTTCACAACCGCGAATGTGGTCACCATAATGAAGGGGACAAAGAACATCCACGCATAGGGGAAGAGCTCCATCACCGGGCGCACGATCCCCATGGACCAGCTTTCCAAAGTCATGATTTGAAACAAGGAGTAGGCAGAGCGGCCCAAAGTGCCAAACCATTCCGGGAAGTCAGCGCCAAACAGCTTGGTGGCCATCACAGACCCAATATAAAAAATAATTCCCATCAACAAAAACACTGAGGCCATACCCGGAAGGGCCGTGATAAAACCCTCCACAACCCGCCGCAGGCGCGGCGCCACCGACACCACACGCAAGATCCGCAAGATCCGCAAAGACCGCAGAACAGACAGCCCCTGAGCCGCCGGCACCAGCGACACACCTACGATGATGAAGTCAAAAATATTCCACCCATCACGGAAAACCCGCAGCCGATAGGCGATCAGCTTAACCACAAGCTCCACCACAAAGACCGTAAGGCAGGCCCTGTCTAAAAACTCTACAATAGAGCCGGCCTTCGCCATCACAATTTGCGATGTCTCCAACCCAAGAATAAGCGCGTTGAACAAAATTACGCCTGTAATGAAATTGCGAATATGCGCAGATTCAAGAATTCGTTGTAGAAATGACATTGGGTTTAGGCCTTGCTGAAATGGGCAACGATCTCGATATGAGGTGACCAACGAAATTGATCAACCGCTTCAACCCATTTTAGCCCATATCCGCCTGCACAAAGAATATTGGCGTCGCGCGCAAAAGTAACTGGATTGCACGATACCATTGCGATATCGCGTAAATTGCTCTGTGCCAATTGTCGGACCTGTTGCTCAGCCCCGGCCCGTGGCGGGTCAATAATTGCGGCATTAAATTTGATTAAATCCGTGTGATCAATAGGATTACGATAAAGATCCCGCGCGGATGTGGCGACTTTCTTAATACCCTGGGTGTGGCGCACACCATGGGCCAAAGCCTCCAGAAGACCCAAGTCATTTTCCATGCAATGCAACGTGGCCACTTCTGCTAAGGGCAAACCCAATGTGCCCGCACCTGAGAAGAGGTCAACCACCTTATCCGCACCAGCCAAGGCCCGACCGACGGCCTCTTGCAACGCTTGTTCACCCTGCGGTGTCGCCTGCGTAAAGGCCCGTGGCGGTGGCGCCACCTTAACCTTGCCGAAAGTCAGTTGTGGCGCTTGGTGTTGGCAGATCGTTTCATTATCAACGGACAGCCGGGAAATGCCGTTTGATCCAGCCCATTCTGCAAAGGGCCCTAGATCCGCCTCAGCTTGGTGCTCCATGCCCTCAACAGAAACATCAATTCCCGTATCGGTCGACAAAACCCAAAACCCAAGCTGGCCTTTGCGTGAGCCGAATTGCACGGTGAAAGCCTCAAGCGCAGGAATAACCGCCATGACTTCTGGAGACAGGACCTTGCAAGGCTCGATAGTTTGGATGGTATCGCTGGCCTTGCCAAAAAATCCGATCGTGGCCCCTTTTTTGGTGCGCCTCCCACTCAGCTTGGCACGTCGGCGGCTGTTCTCTGGTGAGGTGTGAATGGCTTGGACTTCAATCATGATGCCCTGCGCAGCTAAGGCGCGCACTACAACTGCCTGTTTCCAATCAGCGACAAAATCTGGATGCACGTGGTGCAATGAGCAACCGCCGCACCGCTTGAACGCGCCGCAGCTGGCAGCAATACGGTACTCGGAAGGCTCAATAATCCGAACATTCTCCAGCCGGTCCCCAACCAAATCGCCAGAAACCACCTCTCCAGGTAGAGCGCGATCCACGAAGATTGGCCCTGCAGCCAAACCATCGCCTAGGTGACCCAAGCGCTCAATAGTGATTTCCATTAGGTGTTTTCCATTACCAAAAAGCCGCCAGACTGATGCTTCCAAAAACCAGCATAAGCCCCTTCCGCTGCCAATAAGCTGGCATGCGTTCCCTCTTCCACAATATGCCCTTCCTCAAGAACCACAATACGATCCATGCGTGCAATCGTCGAAAGTCGATGTGCAATTGCAATTACTGTCTTACCAGCCATCACTTTGTAAAGTGTTTCGAGAATTTCTGCCTCGACAGCGCTGTCGAGCGCGGAAGTGGCCTCATCTAAAACCAAAATCGGCGCATCCTTCAAAATCACCCGTGCCAAGGCCACGCGCTGGCGTTGGCCGCCGGAAAGCTTCACGCCGCGCTCACCAACTTGGGCGTCATAGCCCGTGCGGCCCTCCGGATCTTGCAGGGTCAAGATGAAGTCATGCGCCTCTGCCTTCTTGGCCGCAGCAATCATATCCGTCTCTGAGGCATTCGGTTTTCCGTAAAGAATGTTGTCGCGCACCGAGCGGTGCAAAAGCGAGCTGTCTTGCTGCACAACCCCGATTTGCGCACGCAGGCTGTCTTGGGTGACCAACGAAATATCTTGGCCGTCGAATTCGATCTTGCCCGCTTCAATATCATAAAAGCGCAGCAGTAGCTTGATCAGTGTTGATTTGCCCGCGCCACTGGCCCCCACCAGCCCGACGCTTTGACCCGGTTTGATGTCCAGCGACACATTCTCCAAACCACCAAAATCACGACCATAACGATGCGTTAGGTTCGACACCGATATATGCGCGTCTTCCATCAGGAGGGGATGGGCATTTGGCAGGTCGACCAATTCAATCGGTGCAGAGATTGTTTCCATGCCCTCACGGATCACGCCAAGCTCACGAAACACCGTTGTCAGTGCCCACATAATCCAGCCAGACATGCCGTTCATACGCGTGGTCAAAGCGGCGCCCGCCGCAATAACGCCAACGCTGGCGCTGCCTGTGGTCCAAAGATAAATGCCCCAGCCCACAACGCTGACCACCAAAAATCCATTTAGCATCACCAAGCCAATATCCATGAGGGTATAAAGCCGCATTTCATATTGGAACGTGGTGCGGGCCTTTTCGATGGCCTCAGCACCATAATTCAACTCTTGGTCGTTTTGTGAGAACATCTTGACCGAATGAATATTGGTATAGCTGTCCACCACCCGGCCCGTGAGCGCACTACGTGCATCAGAGGACGCCGTGGACGCCGGGCCAACAAGCCGGACCGTCCACGACACCAACGTACCATATAACCCGGCCCAAATGATCATCGGTATGGCAAGTCTTGGGTCTGCCTCGGCCAACAAGAAGATGGCCCCAATCAAATAAGCAATCGAAAATGTAACTGCATCAAAGGCCTGAAACACCACTTCACCCGTGGCCGGTGGGGTTTGCATGATGCGGTTGGCAATGCGGCCTGCAAAGTCATTCTCAAACCAGCTGACCGATTGCCCTAGCACATGCTTATGTGCGCGGTAGCGCACCAAAGTACCAACATTGGGCAACATCGCATTGTTTTGCAGCAAAGTATCAATGGCTTGAATAAGCGGCCGCAGGGTCAAAATGAACACGGCAACAGAGATCAATTCAACCTTATGAGCGGCCCAAAACGTAGCTGGGGTGGTGTATGACAACAGGGTAATCAACCGACCCAGATACCAGATTAGACCAATCTCAATCGCGGCAACCACAGCAGAAAAGCACCCCAAAAACCAAAAGATCTTTTTGAATGGCAAAAGATATTCGCGCAAAAATGCACCGAGCTGTCGCGGAGGTGTATTGCTCACGGGATAAGGTTGATATGGATCAACTAATTTTTCAAAAAACCTAAACATAGCAGTTCTGGCTACATGTGGATGGATTTTGTACTAAGATAATTTTCATTCTATCCTCGCCCTGCGCGGAGTCGAACTATCAGCTCAGGCTTTTCCAGCTGCATATGTGACGCCAGCCAAGCTGCCTGCGCTTGCCGCAATGCCGCGCCAAGGGCTGGACCCTCAAACAAGCCCTTAAGATCAACAGCCTTAACCGGGCAAATCGCTATTGCTCCAGCACTGACCGCCAGCCGATCCTCAACAGTTGGCATTTGCTCCAACCAAACAGAGCGTAGCAGCCATGACGACCACCCATGCTCAGCCCCAAGCGCAAAACCATGCGCCAAGGCCATATCAGAATTTTGCCCATGGTGGCGCATCTGTCCGACCTGTCGTGCCGCCGCATTTCCCAACCGCAAATTTGCTTGCAAAGTATCTCCGCCTAGCATGGCTAAGCGGCGTAGCACATTAGGCTCCAGCCCCTTCTCCGCCTCCACCAAAAGCGCCATGCCGCGCACACTGGCGCCGGGCAAAATATGCGCTAAAATACCTGTGGCCTCCATCACCGCCAATGCTGGCGCAGGATTTGGGGCCGCAAGGAGCTTCAAAAGCTCTGAGCCGATACGCTCTTTTGAAATCACATCCAGCCCAGACTGCAGCTGAGCACAGGCCGCAAGACCTTCCGCGTCAATGCCCTGATCGGGATCGCCATACCAAGCCCAAAACCGGAAAAATCTGAGAATGCGCAGATAGTCCTCAACAATACGACCATCAGCATCACCAATAAACCGAAGCTTGTGGGATTTGGCATCTTCCAAGCCACCCAATGGATCAATCAGGTTGCCCGTTGCATCTGCATAGAGTGCATTCATAGTGAAATCACGGCGGGCCGCATCTCCCTCAAGTAAGGTCCCAAAGGCCACAGTGGCGTGCCGACCATCTGTTTCGACATCTTGCCGAAATGTGGTGATTTCATACTTTTGCTTACCCACCTGAAACGTCAGGGTGCCATGTGCTTCTCCAGTGGGGATTACACGCAGGCCCAGCACCTCAGCGATCTCGCGCATTTGCGGAGGCGTGGCATCGGTTGCCAGATCAATATCCGTTGCATTCACCGCCATCACCGCATTGCGCACACAGCCACCAACATAGAGCAGCTTAAAGCCCGCACGGAAAAATTCTGCAAATATAGGGGCCAAGATAGCTCGGTCCAATTCCTCTGTTGCAATCTTCATGGCGTCCTCATCTGTTCTGCAAAGCCACGTAGAATGCGCGCGGTTGCACCCCAAATGTAATAGGGGCCGTATGGCACTGTATAGTAGGCCCGGTTTTGCCCGTTCCAAATACGTTTTTGTACATGAAAGTTTGCCAGATGCAGAACATGGCGCAAAGGCACCTCAAACACCTCTTCCACCTCGCCCGGATCTGCTTTCACCTGCCAAGGCCCTGAGATCCAGCCAATGGTCGGTGTGACTTTAAAACCTGTTACCGTCTCATGAGAAGGCAAATGACCCAGCACGCGCACCAGTTCAGGGCTTAATCCGGTTTCCTCATAGGCTTCACGCAGAGCCGTCGCCGTGATATCCACATCTTGCGCATCGCGCTTGCCACCCGGAAAAGCAATTTGCCCCGGATGGGCCGCAAGATGAGCGGCGCGTTTTGTTAGGACAAGATGAACGCCACTGGAGCGCTCAATCAAAGGCACCAAAACGCCTGCATCCCGCACAGGCGCAACACGTCTCGCAAATTCAGGATTAAGATCAAAATCCGAGGACGCGGCTGCAGGCCGCACCAGCGCGCGGAGAATATCAGCTTTATGCGAGATCATTTTCGACTGGCATTTTGGCCTCAAATCCCAAAGTCTCGGGATCAAAGGTGTAATGCGCACCACAAAATTGACAATCGGCCGTGACCTGATTGTCATCTGTAGTCATGTGGCGAATATCTTTGGCCGAGTAGATCGACAGGCTTTGCCGCACGCGGTTATCCGAACAGGTACACCCAAAGATCACCGGTTGAATATCAAAAATCCGAGGCTCTTCATCATGAAACAATCGCAGCAGCAATTGCGTAGGTTCGATAGATGGGCCCACTAATTCAAGCTGGTCAACCGTATCCAGCATGATATTCGCCCGGTTCCAGTTTTCGTTAGCATCCCCGTCGAGCAGGTCAGCCGCACTGAGCAACCCATCTTCGCCCCTAGGCTCGTCAGGTATCACATGGACGCCAGCAGATGGCATATGCTGCAACATCACACCGCCCGCGCGCCAACCACTGTTGCCATCAGCCTCTTGGGAGTAGCCAAAGGCCAACGAAAAACGTGTGGGGATTTGCTCGGACTGCGCAAAGTAAGCCTCGGCACAGGAGGACAAAGAAGTGCCAGAGATCGGCGTGATGCCTTGGTAGGGCGTCATGTCTTGGCCTTGGTCAATCAAGATTGCAAAATACCCATTCCCAATTTGCTCAAATCCACCTGCATCAACATCAAGTGCCTCGGCATTATAGCTCGCATAGGCGCGAATGCGTGCGGGCTGACCATCATCTGTCGGTCCATAATAATCCGTCGCAATCAAGCGTACCCCACCACTGCCACGCACCTGAAGCGATAGCTTCCAGCGCAGCTTCATGGTTTGGCCAATTAAGGCGGTCAGCAGGGCCATCTCTGCCACCAGCGCCTCAACGACTGGCGGATAGTCATGCTGGGCCAGCACTTGGTCCAAAACCCCATCGAGTCGCGCTACACGGCCACGAATGTCTGATGCGTCCAATTGAAACGGCAATACCGTATCATCCCAGCTAATTTTTGCAGAACGTGTCATGATTTCTTTCTATCGATTGGCCTTGCCTTAACTTGTCCATATAAGCTCGTCCAGACAAACACCAACCATTGGAGAGCAGATTGCAACGTTTTGGCACCACCCCAGACCCCAATCGCCGCTACACACGCCGTCCCGGTGTCTATGCAATTTTGCCCCATGCGGGGGGGATTCTCACAACCTTCCAGGCTGGAATACACAATGAATATCAATTGCCTGGCGGCGGCGTGGATCCCGGAGAGCAACCCCTTCAAGCGCTGTATCGTGAGGTTTTTGAGGAAACTGGATGGCATATCACCCAGCCGCGGGTATTTTTTCGCTTCAAACGTTACGTATTCATGCCAGATTACGATCTTTGGGCGGAAAAAATCTGCACACTTTACACCGCACAGCCAGTTAGACGATACGCGGCCCCGCTTGAGCCAGATCATTGCCCTGTTGTTTTGCCAATCGAGGGTGCAATGAACCGCTTGGCAAACGCAGGGGATCGCCATGCGGTTGCTCGGCTCTTTGGCCTTTAGGGCTAAAATCCAGTCTTAAATGATCAGATCGATCATCGCCTCATCCCCGGTGATATCACGAATTGACATTCCAACGGCTTCTAGGCGCTCCGACAGGCTCGTAAAGTTTTCTGGAGCTGGGGTCTCAATACCAAGCAACACCGTCCCAAAGTTTCGCGCCGATTTTTTGAGATATTCAAAACGCGAGATATCATCATCTGGACCCAAAAGACCCAAAAAGTCTTTCAAGGCCCCGGGCCGCTGCGGCAGTCGCAGAATGAAATATTTTTTCACACCCGCATAGCGCTGGGCGCGTTCTTTAACCTCTGGCAGACGCTCAAAGTCAAAGTTTCCACCAGAGGACACGCAAACAACCGTTTTGCCTTTGATCTCGTCTTTCAGATCTTTCAAAGCGTCAAGAGCCAAAGCCCCAGCAGGCTCCAGCACCACGCCTTCAACATTTAGCATTTCCAAAATCGTCGTGCAGATGCGGTCCTCTGGGATGGCCAAAACATGATCTGCATCAATCCCTTTTAGGGCTGCAAAAGTATGTTGCCCGATCCGGGCTACAGCTGCACCATCTACAAAGTTATCCACCTTCGTAATCGTTGTGGGTTCTCCTGCTGCCACAGCCGCCGCAAGGCTTTTTCCGCCCTCAGGCTCCACATAAAATATTTCTGTCTCAGGGGCACGCTCTGTCAAAAGACGACGCGCAGAGGAGGACAGGCCGCCGCCGCCTACAGGTAAAATCAATATGTCAGGCGCCCGACCCAATTGCTCAAGCATCTCATAGGTCACAGTCGCCTGCCCCTCGATCACGTCTTGGTCATCGAAAGGGGATAGGAAGTGCCCACCGACCTCCTCACAATAGGCTTGGCTTGCCCGCAACGTATCGTCGAAATAGTCACCCACTAGGCGGACCTCGACCCATTCGCCACCAAACAATCGAGTCTTACCAATCTTTTGCTGCGGTGTGGTCACCGGCATGAAGATCACGCCTTTTTTGCGCAAATGTTTGCATACGAACGCCACGCCCTGAGCATGATTGCCCGCGCTGGCGCAAACGAACACCTCTTTGTCCACTTGCTTGCCCATCGCGTTATAAGCACCCCGCAATTTATAGGAGCGCACGGGCGAAAGATCTTCGCGCTTAAGCCAAATATCGGCAGCATAGACATTCGACAAATGATCATTGCGCTGCAGCGGAGTTGCGGCGAATAATTTCCGCATGCGTTGGGTGGCCTCGGCAGCCTGTATACTAAAGTTTGTCATACGGCGGACTAGTGACCGAAACCGTAAAAATGCGCAAGTTCTAGGTCAGCTCGCGATTTATTGCGCCCAGTGAGATAAAGGCTGCAGCCTTCCTGAAAATTACACTCCACCAACTTGCCGCGCAAACAAAAACCATATACCTCCGCGCGGATCACACTACGACACATTTGGATTGGAAAACGCATGTCAGCCCCTAAGAAAGTTGTCCTGGCCTATTCGGGCGGATTAGACACCTCAATCATTCTGAAATGGTTGCAAATCGAATACGGTTGCGAAGTTGTGACCTTCACGGCTGATCTCGGTCAAGGTGAAGAGCTAGAACCTGCGCGCGCCAAAGCCGAACTGATGGGGGCTTCATCCATCTACATCGAAGATGTCCGCGAAGAGTTTGTGCGTGATTTCGTATTTCCAATGTTTCGCGCCAATGCGCTTTATGAGGGCCTTTACCTACTCGGCACCTCCATAGCACGGCCACTGATCTCCAAACGTCTAGTTGAGATCGCAGCCATTGAAGGTGCTGATGCCGTAGCCCATGGCGCCACCGGCAAAGGCAATGATCAAGTGCGGTTTGAGCTGGCGGCCTATGCCCTTAACCCCGATATCAAAGTAATTGCCCCTTGGCGCGAATGGGATCTCTCCAGCCGCTCAAAGTTGATCGATTTTGCTGAGAAAAACCAAATCCCAATCGCCAAAGACAAACGGGGCGAAGCACCGTTTAGTGTGGACGCTAATCTGCTGCACACCTCTTCAGAGGGTAAAGTGTTGGAAGATCCAGCCATGGAAGCCCCAGAATATGTCTACCAGCGCACCGTGAACCCAGAAGATGCGCCAGATACACCCGAATACGTTGAAATTGGCTTTGAGGCTGGCGATGCGGTATCAATCAACGGTGTTGTCATGTCACCGGCCACAATTCTCACAGAGCTCAACACGCTCGGAGGTAAGCATGGCGTTGGACGGCTTGATCTGGTTGAAGGCCGTTTTGTAGGCATGAAATCACGTGGGATCTATGAAACACCCGGCGGTACTTTGCTTTTGGAAGCGCACCGCGCCGTTGAATCCATCACCCTTGATCGCGGCGCGGCACATTTGAAGGATGAGCTGATGCCTAAATATGCCGAGCTGATCTACAATGGTTTTTGGTTCAGCCCAGAGCGTGAAATGCTGCAGGCTATGATCGATAAATCTCAAGAGCATGTCACAGGTACAGTTCGCTTGAAGCTCTACAAAGGCTCCGCGCGCACCGTGGGCCGTTGGTCTGATTACAGCCTTTATTCCGAGGCCCATGTGACCTTTGAAGATGATGCAGGCGCTTATGATCAAAAAGATGCGGCCGGATTTATCCAACTCAACGCCCTACGTCTAAAGCTCTTGGCCGCGCGCAAAAACCGCGTCGGCTGATCTCTAGACATTGAACGAGAGCGGGTACCCTAGGGTTTCCGCTCTATAGATAACAGTCAAGCAACGCGCAGCCCTCTACCGTAATGCGATGCATCAAGCAGCGTTGGCCTTATGCCATGTCGCGTGGTTGTCCCACATGGCAATGTCACCCCTGCCATACCTGATGCGGCATTGTATGTCTGGTCGCAGGCAATGGTCAAAAGCGTTTTCAAAAGCCCGGCTGACTCAATTTCCGACAGGCCTAAAATCTTAGTGGTAAACTGTGGGTTCACGTAAAGGGCGGGTCGGCCTGAAAGCGGGTGCTTGATCACCATTGAGTGCACGACATCACTAGCCTTTGCTTCACCAAACACATGGCACGATGAATGTTTTGCGCTCAGCCCGTTGATCAAGGTTTTAAGCGGCGCGCTCAGCCCAAAAGGGGCCGCTTATATGGAAGTGAAACAGGTGTCGCCACCATAGGGCGGCACATCAATCGCGCATATAGGATCGAGCACATCGCCAGCGCAGAGCCATAGGAATGATCCGTATGCCACACACACACCCCCCCCAATCGCCTAGGTGTGGTCCGCTTCTTTCAGCACCAAGGCAATATTTGGGGCATCAGGATGCGGAGTGAAAAATCGATTTTCGTTTATCTGCCCCCAACGGCTGGCAAAAAAAAATGTGGGCATCAGCGCTGATGTCCTGTGCGCGGATAACAATGATCGCATGGTCGATAAAGGCCTGCCTTATTTCAGGCCAATCCGCATCATTCCTAACATCCCCCCCCAATAATCTCGGCCCCAATCGCCCCAGTTAATCTGGAAACCTCCATTGGTCACACTCCCAGTTTTAAAACTTCAAATTGTTGGTAAATTTTTTGCGCTTGCTTTAAAATCTCCACAAATTCATGCCCAACGGTCGGAACGGGTCCCGGCGCGGCGCCGAAACCTGTGGATCGATGCACCGCGTCATACCAATGCGCAGCCCAAACCCCATCTTCAGCGCGTGGCCCCGCCGTCCAGCTGAGCATTGCTGGATCAAATGCAATGCCAAGCTCCGCACACAGCGCTGCAAGCATCGCTGGGGGATCGGCCAAAATATCATCGCTATCTAAAACAATAGGGCTCTGGCCCAGCGCCACACAATAATCATAGATCCGCTTTTGTTGTAAAAACCCAAGATCTTCGAGCGCCAACGTTTCGCGTTTGCGCTCATAGCTTGCAATCACCCGGGCAGGCTCACGGATCAAAAACACATTTTCTTGCTGGGCAACCCAATCCAAAGAGAATTGTGGCAACATGTGATGGGTCAATTGCTTTTGATACCATATTTTAAGCCCGTCAGGCACAGGGCCGGTCACATAGGCGCTGATCGCTTCGGGCTCATGAGGCAGACTGCTCAGAACCTCCGCATTCATGGGGTGTTCAACACCGGAGTGGTGCAAATATGCGCCGTAATATGGCTCGTCCACAATTGCGGTATCAACGCGATTGCCGAAGGCATACATCATAGCCGTGGACAGGTTGCGCGGACCAGACCACATGGCAAGCCTCATGTCGTGACCTTTGCAATTAAGTCTTTATAAAGCCCGCGGATGCGTGTGGTCACTGGTCCCATGCCACCACCCCCAATTGCGCGGCCATCTAACTCAATCACAGGCGTTTGCGCGCCGAAGGTCCCAGTGAGGAAAGCCTCGTCAGCGCCATAAGCATCTACCAAGCTAAAATTTCTCTCATATACGGGGATATCGTTTTCTCGGCACAGGTCTATCACCTTTTGCCGGGTGATTCCGTTCATGCAATAATCACCCGTGCTGGTCCAAACCGCCTCCTTGCGCACGATGAAAAAGTTGCAGGCGTTGGTGGTATTCACAAAGCCATGCACATCTAGCATCAAGGCCTCATCCGCCCCCGCCTTTTCCGCCGCTATACAGGCCAAGATACAGTTGAGCTTCGAGTGGGAGTTTAGCTTGGGGTCCTGTGTCATCGGCAAGCCGCGCATATGTGGTACGGTCGCCAACCTAATGCCACGTGGCAGGCTGGGCTGTGAGTGCTCCATGATGATCGTGAAGGTGGGGCCAGATTGTGACAAGGCGGGGTGCTGGAACGGTCGCCTCTTCACGCCACGCGTCACCATAAGGCGCGCATGGGCATCGGTGTGCATATCGTTGGCGGTTTGAGTGTCGCACAGAGCTTGCACCACCCCCGCACGGTCCAGCCCAAGATCAATATCAACAGCTTTGGCTGCATCAAACAACCGGTCCATATGCTCATCGAGAAAGGCCCAAGTGCCGTTGTAAAGCCGCAACCCCTCCCAAACGCCGTCCCCCAGCATAAAACCGCTGTCATAGACGCTGACCAAAGCGCGCTCTTTGGGGACCAGCACACCGTTCAGGTATATCTGGATGTTTTCATTGCGGGCATCTTCCGCGGCTTGGTGGGTTGTTATATGATCTGTCATATTTAAAACCGTAGGCTGTGAAACATTTCCCGCCAAGGGGTAAAACATTCGTGACGTCACGCAGTGGCGTGCTGTTGTTTCACCAGCCATGGTGAAGGTTATCTGAAATTAAGAAGGAGTCTACTATGAAGCTGAAGTTTATTCTGCTTTGCGCCGCGCCGCTCACACAGGCTGCTGTCGCCCCAGCCCGCGACATTCAAATCTTTATTGTCACAGGGGTGTGTTATTAGTACGTGGACCCAGATTTTAAAAGTGTTGGTGGGGTAAGTGGAATGGGTGCGCTTATACAGAAGGCACCTTAGAAAGCCCAAGCCAAAAAACACTAAGGGGGCCGGGCATTATGAGATGGTTAAAATTACCTAGGGCGCCGATGTTGTAACGCACCGCAAACTGCTCAATTTGTTTCTGGGCTCAGTGGATCCAACAGGTGCGGGAGCTATTTTGTGATCGTGGCCAAACCTACCACACCGCCCCATTTGCAAATGGGGGCAAGAATGCTGGGTTGCCAATGCTGCAATAAAATCAGCACAAGTCAAGTTGGGCCAAGACGCGCCGTTTGTCAGTCATTAGGTGCCATAACCTCTACAAGGTCAGGGATCACGTCTGCTATTCCGGGCCTTGTTACTTTAAGCGCTGCGGCCGCGCGCTGATGTAATGTTTCGTTCTGTAAAGCCAGCCAATCTTGAGCGGATATACCACCCAGCGCAGCTTGGATCCGATCAAGCCCCAGCGCCACATTTGCGCCCTGAAAGAGTGTGATTGCATTTTCGCCATCTGCGGCAACGTTGATGATCCCATGGCCAGATGGACAGTCAAGCTGTTCAATCGCGGCCACATCCACGCCCAGACACACCAAGCGATCTAGCAACCATTGGCCATCCATCCCAACAGCGCCCAGGTGCACCACGTCAGCCATGGCCTTTACCATAGCAACCGATTGATTCGCCCCTTGTCGCCTAGGCCACGCTCAGGCGTCGTGGCGGCGAGGGTTTGCCGTGGCGCTGGGATATGCGGCCCCTGTTAAAAGTAATCGGCGTTGATTTAGCCAAAGTTTCAGAATGTCATCGAATATTGCAGGCCGCAATAACAGCCATGTTCAAAATATCGTTCACCGAGGAAATGGTTGAGCAAATCTGAATTGGTTTGTCGATGCCTGTCAAAATAGGGCCAATGACCGTCGCACCACCCATTTCCTGCATGAGCTTGACCGAGATGGACGCCGAGTGCCTTGCGGGCACAACCAAAACATTGGCTGGGCCAGTCAGGCGGCTGAAGGGGTATTTCTTCATTTCCTGAACGTTCAACGCCACGTCAACGGCCATCTCGCCTTCAAATTCGAAATCAACGCCCCGTTGTTGCAGAACTTCGGGGGCAATTCTCATTTTTTCGGCCCGCTCAGAGATTGGATAGCCAAAGGTAGAGAAGCTAACAAAAGCCACCCGAGGAACAAGCCCCAAGGCTCGCGCCACGCTGGCGCCACGCTCAGCAATATCAGCCAAGTCGTTTTCATCTGGCCATTCGTGGACCAAAGTATCCGAGATCAAAACAATTTTGCCTTTCGACAAAACAGCCGTAACCCCAACCGCACCATCATGTGGACCCACATCAAAAACATGGCTGATCAAGTCCAGCACATGCGCGGACTTGCGGGTCACGCCGGTGACCAAGCCATCACCGTGGCCATGCGCAAGCATCAGTGAACCAAACACGTGGCGATCGCGCGAGGCAAGCCGGTGAATGTCCGTTTGATCGAAACCCTTCCGGTGCAACCGCTGATATAGATATTCCTTATAGCTATCCAAATGCTCGGTATTGGCCGCGTTCACGATTTCCAACTCGTCCACTGCATCCCCAAGGCCTGCGGCCTCGAGTCTGGCGCGCACGTCTTTTTCACGGCCAACAATAATGGATTTGCCAAAGCCTTGGCGTTGATACATAACCGCCGCGCGCAAAACGCGCTCGTCATCACCCTCAGAAAAAATCATCCGGGCCTGCGCAGAGCGGGCCCGCGCATTGATGCCGCGAAGGATGCTGGCAGTTGGGTCCATCCGGGTTTTGAGCGACAGCTCATAGCCAGCCATATCCACAATCGGTCGCCGCGCCACGCCTGTATCCATGCCCGCCTTGGCAACGGCCGGTGGAATGCGGTAGATCAAGCGTGGGTCAAATGGTGTGGGAATAATGTAATCACGACCAAAACTAAGCTTTATGCCATAGGCCAAAGCCACTTCATCCGGTACTTCTTCTCGGGCCAATTCTGCCAAAGCGCGCGCACAAGCAATTTTCATCTCATCATTGATCGCGCGGGCATGAATGTCCAATGAACCACGGAACAGATATGGGAAGCCCAAAACATTATTTACTTGGTTTGGATAGTCGGAGCGGCCGGTGGCCACAATCGCATCAGGGCGAACTTCATGCGCTTCTTCCGGAGTGATCTCTGGGTCTGGGTTGGCCATCGCAAAGATCACAGGGTCTGGTGCCATACTGGCCACCATCTCTGGAGTAACGGCGCCTTTCACGGAAACACCCAGGAACACATCCGCACCAACCATGGCTTCGTCCAGTGTCCGCAGCTCTGTGGAAATGGCGTGGGCAGATTTCCACTGGTTCATGCCCTCGGTACGGCCTTGGTAAATCACACCCTTGGTGTCGCAAACCACACAGTTGTTGTGTTTGGCGCCCATAGACTTGAGCAGCTCAATACAAGCAATGCCCGCCGCGCCTGCCCCATTCAGTACGATTTTTACGTCCTGGATTAGCTTACCAGACAGATGCAATGCATTGATCAGGCCAGCGGCACAAATCACAGCTGTACCGTGTTGGTCATCGTGAAACACGGGGATATCCATGACCTCTTTTAGCGCTTGCTCAATGATGAAACATTCCGGTGCCTTGATATCTTCCAGGTTGATGCCACCAAATGTAGGTCCCATCAACTTAACAGCATTGATAAATTCATCTGGATTTTCTGTGTCGAGCTCAATATCGATGGAGTTCACGTCGGCGAAGCGTTTGAATAAAACCGCCTTGCCTTCCATTACTGGCTTACTGCCCAAAGCGCCAAGGTTGCCTAGACCCAAAACGGCTGTGCCGTTGGAAATTACGGCGACCAAATTACCTTTGTTGGTGTAATCATAGGCTAGCTCAGGGTTTTCAGCGATTGCCAAACAAGGAACAGCCACGCCAGGAGAATAGGCGAGCGAAAGATCGCGCTGCGTTGTCATGGGCACCGTTGCCGTGATTTCGAATTTACCTGGTGTTGGCTCCAAGTGGTACGCAAGTGCATCTGCATCTGTTACTTTGTTATTGGCCATCATAAAACTCCAATTATTAATTAGTTTAATATTAAACTATATTTCATACTGGTGCAAATCTAATTTTTATTGCTAGGCCTACACGAACGTATTTAATGCTACTTGTTGGTATTGCGTACTAATAAATTTGTACATGGCCCCACATCTAGCGGCGATACAGCAGTCATAGGGTATGTTTTTACCACATGATCCGCGGAGCCTGCGACGTCGCCCCATCTATCCACAAGCACAGAAGGATCACCGCTTCCTTTCGGGGCAGATTTTGCCTAATACTAGCGGCAAATGGAGATTAATCTGTGACTAAGCCCGACCATTCCGTTACGCCAATGATGGCGCAGTTTTTTGAAATAAAAGAAGAGTATCCTACTGCCTTGCTGTTTTACCGAATGGGCGACTTTTATGAATTGTTCTTTGATGATGCTGTCGCGGCGGCACAGGCTCTTGATATTACCCTGACCAAACGCGGCAAACATCTTGGCAGCGACATACCAATGTGCGGTGTCCCTGTACATGCGGCCGAGGGTTATCTGCTAAATCTTATCCGAAAAGGCTTTCGTGTTGCGGTTTGTGAGCAGCTTGAAAACCCAAAGGAGGCCAAAAAGAGGGGTGCTAAATCCGTCGTTAGGCGTGGGGTGGTTCGCCTTGTGACACCAGGAACCCTCACCGAAGACACTCTGCTGCATCCCCGCCAAAGCAACTTTCTAGCTGCCTTTGCCCAAGTCCGGGATCAAAGTTGTTTGGCCTGGCTGGATATCTCAACCGGTGATGTCCGCTATAGCCCCTGCCCCGTGATGCGGCTCGGCCCTGAACTCGCGCGCCTTGCTCCGGCGGAGGTTTTGATTTCAGACACAGCAACGCCTGAGTTGCTGGAGGTCATTGCTGACTCTGGCGCCTCATCGACACCATTGGCGCAAACTATGTTCGACAGTGCGGCTGGTGTTGAGCGGCTAGCCAATGCTTTTGGTGTCAGCACGCTGGATGGCTTAGGTGACTTTGGCCGCGCAGACATAGCAGCGCTTGGGGCGCTGATAGAATACCTTACCGCCACCCAAAAGGGACAACTGCCCCTACTGCGTCAGCCCCAGTGCGAAGCCCGTGATGATTTTGTGGCCATTGATGCTGCAACCCGCAGAAATCTTGAGCTCACTCAAACCCTGTCAGGTGAAAAAAGCGGCTCCTTGCTGTCTGTTGTTGATCGCTCGGTCACAGCAGCTGGGGCGCGCTTGCTATATCGCCGCGTAACAACACCCTCACAACGATTGGACGCAATTGATGAGCGCGCATCATCTGTTCAATTTTTTTGCGAAAACAGCGGGGTGCGTTCAGCCCTGCGCAGCGCTTTGAAGCAGCTTCCAGACATTGAACGGGCCCTCGGACGCCTGGCACTTGAACGGGGCGGGCCGCGTGATCTGGTATCTTTAGGCAACGGGATGACCCAGGCGGCTGAAGTCTATGGGTTACTAGAAAAGCACGATCTACCGAAACTTTTGGAGGGATCAAAGGCTGACTTGGTGGGTAATGACGCGCTATTGTCAGAGCTGGACCAAGCACTTGTGGCCAATCCCCCCCTTCTGACGCGTGATGGTGGGTTTGTGGCAGCGGGTTATTCAGCTGAGCTGGACGAGGTAACGTCTCTGCGCAATGAGGCGCGCTCAGTTATTGCCGGTATGCAGGCAGATTACGCGACTCTCTCTGGCGTCACCACCCTGAAAATAAAACACAACAACGTGCTTGGCTATTTCATCGAAACCACCGCTGCCCACGCCCAACGCATGCTTACAGCGCCATTAAGTGAAACCTTTATTCACCGACAAACCACAGCCAATGCAGTGCGCTTTACCACGGTTGATTTGGGAGAATTGGAAACCAAAATCCTAAACGCGGCAGGTCATGCAACCGGTTTAGAGTTGGAAATTTTCGAAGGCCTGCGCCGTACAGTTTTGGACCGCGCGGCGGCCCTTCAAGCGCTCGCAATTTCCATTGCAGAGATTGACGTGGCTTCTGCATTCGCTGAATTGGCAATGAGCGGGGGCTGGGTGCGGCCCATTTTGAACAACAGTCGAGATTTTGTGATTGAGCAGGGTCGTCACCCCGTGGTTGAAGCCGCACTTAAATCTCAGTCATCCTCTGTTTTTGTTGCCAATGATTGTACGCTCAAGAGTGCGGAAGATATGATCTGGTTGCTGACCGGTCCCAATATGGCTGGCAAATCTACGTTTTTACGACAAAATGCGCTGATTGCCTTGCTCGCGCAAGCTGGATCCTATGTGCCCGCAGCCCGAGCAGAGATTGGGGTTGTTTCACAGATTTTCAGTCGGGTCGGAGCAGCGGATGATTTGGCGCGTGGTCGGTCCACATTTATGGTTGAAATGGTGGAAACTGCCGCGATTTTGAATCAAGCCGATGATCGTGCCTTGGTTATTCTGGACGAGATTGGGCGGGGGACCTCAACCTATGATGGGCTTTCCATCGCTTGGGCCACGCTTGAGCACCTACATGATGTCAACAGGTGCCGCGCATTATTCGCAACCCACTATCACGAACTCACACAGCTTTCCGCAAAGCTGGACCACGTGGACAATGCCACTGTAACCGTCCGCGAATGGCAGGGTGATGTCGTGTTTTTGCACGAAGTTAAAAAAGGGGCGGCAGATCGGTCTTACGGCGTTCAGGTCGCTAAGCTTGCAGGCTTGCCTCAATCCGTGTTGGAGCGGGCGAGGGTGGTGCTGGAAGCATTGGAGCGCGGGGAGCGCGAGGGCCACAGCAAGCAAAAGGCTCTCATCGATGATCTGCCACTATTTTCAGCCGTGGCAACCGTAGCTCCCATGCGGCCTTCTGCGCTTGAAGATGCCTTGGCGGATGTTCAACCTGATGCGCTCAGCCCAAAAGAGGCGCTTGATTTAATCTATGCACTGAAAGCAAAGTTGCAAAACTAAAATGGGCGGCCAAGGCCGCCCAAATAACATAAAAAGGGTTTTTTAGCCCGGTGTCGACGACACGCCAACCTGAGCCGGTCGCAACAAACGGTCGTGCAACATAAAGCCCTCAGCCATCACCTGAATGATGTCCCCTGCTTTTGTGCCCGGAATCGGGGCCTCAAACATTGCCTCATGATCTTGTGGATCAAAACGATCACCAATCTGCGGCACAATGGGCTCAATGCCATGTTTTTTGAAAACATTGACGACTTCACGCATGGTCAACTCGACACCCTCAATCAAGGCAGCGGCAACCTCACGTTGTTCATCCGTAGCAACCTCCAGGCCGCGCTTTAGATAATCATAGACCGGCAGCAAGTCACGGGCGAGCTTGGAGCCACCATAACTTTCCGCTTCTCTCCGATCTCTCTCGCTGCGTTTTCGCGAATTCTCAGCATCGGCCAGGGCGCGCATCCACTTGTCTTTCAGCGCATCACGCTCGGCGCGCAGGGCGTCAAGTTCAAGCTCATCTTCGGTGTACTCTTCGTCACCATATTCTTCCTCCTCAGCAAGACTGATGTCTTGGAGAAAGTCTTCTTCATTTTCTATCGCCATCCGGACCTAACCTCGATCAGATAAAACTCGCCCAACCATCTGGGCGGTATAATTTACAATTGGCACAATCCTGCCGTAATTCAACCGTGTGGGTCCGATTACGCCAATAGCACCAACTACCTTTCGGTCAGCGTTCATATAGGGAGAAACCACCAAAGAGGAACCCGAAAGTGAAAAGAGTTTGTTCTCAGAGCCAATAAAAATGCGAACTCCCTCTCCTTCATCGGTTAATTGCAGGAATTCTGCGATATCTCGCTTACGTTCGAGGTCATCAAACAGCACACGCACCCGCTCCAAGTCCTCAGCCGTGCCCGCTGCTTCCAAAAGATTCGATCTGCCGCGCACGATCAACCGCTCATTGTCTCCGCCCGCATTCTGCATCACCGCGACTCCGGCCTCAACAAGGCTAGCTGCCAGTGCGTCCAGCTCAGAACGGTGTTTTTTAATTTCCCAAATCACGGATGACTGAAGCTCCTGCAGAGTTTTTCCCTGTCCAACGGCGTTCAAAAAGTTCGCCGCTTCGCGCATTTGGCTTGGGGTTTGGCCAAGGGGTGGCCTAAAAACACGGTTTTCGACCTCTCCATTTGCGAACACCAAGACCACCAGCGCGCGATCGGTGGCTAGAGACACAAACTCAATGTGCTTTATGGGTGACGATTTTTTCGGCGCAAGCACTAATGAAGCGCCATGCGTTAAGCCAGAAAGTGCGTTGGACATGCGATCTAGCATGTTTGAGATGCTGTCACCTTCATCCATCGTGGCAGCAAGTTTTCGTTGATCAGCCTCATCGGGATCCCCGACCTCCATGATGCCATCAACAAACATCCGCAGGCCCATCTCTGTTGGCCTGCGACCTGCCGATGTGTGTGGACTGTCGAGAAGTCCTAAAAACTCTAAATCTTTCATTACGTTACGTATTGTGGCGGCGCTTACTTGCTGGCTCATCTGCTGAGTCAGGGTATTGCTTCCCATAGGTTCACCAGAAGCAAGATAGCTCTCCACGACCCTTTGAAACACCTCGCGGCTGCGAGCATCCATCTCTGAAAATAATTCTGCGGACGAATCCATTCACCTAGCCCTTGCCATTTGGGGTGCGCATCGCATATTCGCCCATGAACACTGAGAGGACAAGCCATGCGACCATCCAATAGAGAATTAAATCAAATGCGCAACATTGTGATCGAAACGGGGGTCACCCGTCACGCAGAGGGATCTTGTTTGATCAAAGTTGGGGACACCCACGTCTTATGCACTGCGAGCCTTGAAGAGCGTGTCCCATCATTTCTGCGCAACTCTGGACTGGGTTGGGTAACAGCTGAATATGGCATGCTGCCACGTGCAACACACACGCGGATGCGCAGGGAGGCCAAAAATGGCCAGTCAGGACGCACTCAAGAAATTCAACGCCTGATTGGTCGCAGTCTGCGCGCGGGCGTCGATCGATCAGCCTTGGGTGAGCGTCAGATCAGCATTGACTGTGATGTAATCCAGGCAGATGGGGGCACGCGCTGTGCTGCAATCACCGGTGGTTGGGTTGCGTTGAAGTTGGCGGTACAAAAGCTGATGAGGGCTGGTGACATTCAAAGCGATCCGCTGTTGGACCCCGTTGCGGCCGTCAGTTGTGGCATTTACGCGGGTCAAGCGGTTTTGGATCTCGATTATCCAGAAGACAGCGAAGCCGGCGTTGACGGCAACTTCGTGATGCTGGGTTCTGGAAAAATCGTTGAGGTCCAAATGTCAGCTGAGGGTTCGGCCTTTTCACGGGACCAAATGGGCCAATTAATGGACCTTGCAGAAGCAGGTGTTTCACAATTAGTTTCGGCCCAGCTGGCGGCTGTCAGCTGATGCGCAAACTCACAGACTCAAAAATCGTTTTGGCGAGCCACAATAAGGGCAAACTGCGCGAGATTCAGGTGCTCCTAGAGCCCTTCGGTATTGAGTGTGTGAGCGCTGGTGATCTCGGGCTGGTGAAGCCAGAAGAAACAGAAACCACCTTCGCGGGCAATGCTCGTCTAAAAGCGCATTTCGCCGCGAAGGCCTCTGGCCTGCCGGCCCTATCCGATGACAGCGGGATTTCTGTTGATGCTTTGGGTGGCGCGCCCGGAGTTTATACGGCCGATTGGGCTGAAACACCAAATGGTCGTGACTTCGTGCTCGCGATGACCAGGGTTTGGGATAAGCTCGAGACCGCGGACGCACCACACCCACGTCATGCAAAGTTCAAATGCACCCTTTGTTTGGCCTGGCCTGACGGGCATGATGAGGTTTTCGAAGGGAGTGCGCCCGGACAAGTGGTTTGGCCAATGCGCGGCTCACATGGCTTTGGTTTTGATCCGATGTTTCAGCCAGATGGGTATGACATAACCTTTGCAGAGATGCTTAGTGAACAGAAACAACCCCTTGACCATAGATCCGATGCTTTTAGAAAATTAGTGGTTGGTTGTCTTGAGTGAAGATTGGCGCCATGGTGGGTTTGGGCTTTATATCCATTGGCCGTTTTGTGAGGCTAAATGCCCCTATTGTGACTTCAACTCCTACGTCAGCCCCGATGTGGATGATAACGTCTGGGAAGCTGCGCTCATCGCTGAGTTGGATCGCCACGCTGAGCTGACCCAGGGGCGTCTTTTAAACTCCATATTCTTTGGTGGTGGCACGCCCAGCTTGATGCCGCCGGCCATGGTAGGGAACTTAATTGCGCGCGCCCTGGAACATTGGGTCCCGGCGAATGACATTGAAATTACACTTGAAGCGAACCCCTCTTCTGTAGAGGCGTCGCGCTTCGCGGGATTTCAGGCTGCGGGCGTTAATCGCATTTCGATGGGAATTCAGGCCCTCAATGACCCAGACCTAAAACGGCTTGGTAGGCTTCATTCTGTGAGTGAGGCGATGACCGCCCTGAAGATTGCCAAGAAGAGTTTTGGGCGCGTTAGCTTTGATTTGATTTATGCGCGGCAAGATCAATTGTTATCACAGTGGCACAAAGAGCTAGATGAGGCCATTTTGTTAAGCGACGGGCACTTGTCGCTCTATCAACTCACTATTGAGCCCGGCACAGCATTTGGTTTTCGCGCCGAAGCCGGCAAGCTGCGTGGCTTACCCGATGAAAATCTGTCTGCTGATATGTTTGATCTCACAAACGAGGTCTGCGCTGCCGCCGGATTGCAGGCCTATGAAGTATCTAATTACGCCGCTAAGGGATTGGAGTCACGCCATAATATTATTTATTGGCGGGGTGGTGATTATATTGGAATCGGCCCCGGGGCCCATGGTCGATTGACCTCCAGCGGACAACGCGTCGCCACCCAAACAGCCCTCGCGCCGAAAGCTTGGCTTGACAAAGTTTCAGTGACATCAAGCGGAACAGTGGCGTCACGGCCCCTGTCGCGAAGCGATCATGCAAATGAATTGATCATGATGGGCCTGAGGATGCAGGATGGAATTTCCCTGTCCCGAATTGAAGCGGTTGCTGGCGCGCCTATCGCGGTTCCGACCCACCTGCTTGATCTGGGCCTTATTGCAGTAAACGAAGATCGTTTAAGGGCAACCCAAAGTGGTCGCCCCCTGTTGAATCAACTGGTTACCGCGTTAATGTTTTAAAGACCGGCAAGGTGCCGGCAAAGTTCATCAAGTTGTTCAAGATCTCGATAGCGAATTGTCACCGAGCCGCCCTCTTGACCCGGATTATGTGCAATCGAAACGCCCATCTTCAAAGCCGCCGACAGATCGCCCTCTAGCGCCATGGTGTCGACATCCTTGCCCGGCCGCGTTAACCCGTTTTTTCTCAGCACTTTCGGCTCTCGCACCAGTTTCTCAACTTGCCGCACAGAGAGGCCGCGGCTTACCACTATCTGCGCCAATTCAGAGGCGTTCGGCGCCGTTATGAGTGCGCGCGCGTGGCCGCTGGAGAGCCTTCCCATCACAACCAGCGCCTGAACATCATCTGGAAGCGCCAAAAGCCTTAAATTGTTAGCAATATGGGGGCGTGACTTACCAAGTGCCACGGCCATTTGCTCTTGCGTATGGCCAAACTTATCCATGAGTTGGCGGTATCCAGTGGCCTCCTCAATTGGGTTAAGATCAGCCCGTTGGATATTTTCGATGATGGCAATTTCAAGAACTTCGAGGTCAGAAAACTCCCGAACGACAACTGGCAGCTGGTGCAACTGCGCCATCTGAGATGCCCGCCAGCGCCGTTCGCCAGCAACAATTTCAAACTCTCCTGCTTTGCTGGGGTGTGCGCGCACGACAAGCGGTTGAATAATGCCCTTTGAGCGTATGGATCCAGCCAGATCATTCAGGTCGTCAGTATCGAAATGACGGCGTGGCTGATCCGGATTTGGATGAATTATCTCGATTGGAACGAAGGACTCCGCTCTGCTGGCGGACGCGCTCGGCGCTGTTTCAGTCGCTACGGGTTCAATGTCAGCCATCAGTGCTGACAACCCACGGCCCAAGCCGCGCTGACGTTTTGTGGTGTTGGCCATTTTATTTCCTAACTCGTTAGCTCCGACGTAACAGCACTTCTTGCGCTAGGGCACGATAGGCCTCTGCGCCCTTAGATTTGCTGTCATAACTTAAAACCGGCATTGCAAATGATGGCGCCTCACTGATCCGAACATTGCGTGGAATCACTGTTTTAAAGACCAATTCGCCTAGGTTTTCCCGTGCATCTTCTTCAACCTGCAGCGATAGGCGGTTGCGAGCATCAAACATGGTGAGCAAAACACCCTCGATTCTAAGGTCCGGATTGCCAAGTTTTCGCACCTCGCGTACTGACATCAGCAGTTGAGACAACCCCTCAAGCGCAAAAAACTCACTTTGAAGGGGTATTATGAGGGCGTCAGCAGCAATCAGCGCGTTTACGGTGAGGACGTTGAGTGATGGCGGGCAATCGAACAACACATAGTCATATGCTGATAAATCTGAATTGCTCAACACAGATCGCAGCAGGTGACTTCGGTTTTTTGTACTGGCCAACTCAATGTCGGCCGAACTGAGGTCAGTCGTTGAGGGAATAAGAAAGAGGTTTTTAAAATCAGTTTGTATAATAAATCGCTCCTCCACGGCCTTGCCAACCAAAACATCATAGGTTGTAAACTCACGCGAATCAGCCGCCGAGCCAAGCCCAGTTGACGCGTTACCCTGTGGGTCCAAATCCATAACCAAGACCTTGTGACCAACTTCCGCAAAGGCCGCGGCCAAGCTTAGGGTCGTCGTCGTTTTTCCAACACCACCTTTTTGGTTCGCAATTGCAATTATCTTTGGCTTACTGTGCTGCACGCTGGATATTCCTGATCTTAAGGACCGCCGCAGCGGCGTTTGTTTGGCTTTTTATAACCTCACATTCAAATGACCACGCTTTTCGCGCATCTGCAAGTTCGTCGAGATAACTTTGCCCCTTCATGAGCAGACAAACCCCGCCCTCCTCAACTAGGTTTTCAGCAAGTTCAAGTAATTTTGGTAGCGGCGCTAAAGCGCGGGCGGAAATAGTTGCTCCACGCGGTAGGTCTAAGGACTCAATTCGGGCATTGTGGATCTCACAGCTTAGATCCAAAGTGGCGGCGGCCTGTCTTAAAAAGGTCGCTTTTCTCACATCACTTTCAATCAAAACAACCCTGGTGTCCGGCGCCGTTTCTTTAAGAATTATTGCAACGACGATTCCGGGGAAGCCGCCACCGCTTCCAATATCAATCCAATAGTCTCCGAGTTCGGCCATTAGGATTATTTGGGCAGAATCCTCAACGTGCCGGTGCCAAATGTCTGACAGGCTGCCCTTAGCAACAAGATTTATAACCGGATTCCACTTTTTTACAAGCGCAGCAAACGCCTCTAACCGGTCCAGTGTTTCACGTGAAACATCAGTTTTTATGGTGTGGGCCCCGTTATTCATATGGCTTTTCTTAGTTGGTGTGACTTCAGGCGCAGCAAAACCGCCGTCAAAGCAGCCGGCGTGACGCCCTCGATATTTTTTGCCGCGCCCAAGGACCGTGGTCGCGCCAAGGACAGCTTAGAAGTTATCTCGGATGACAGGCCTGATATTCCAAAATACTCAAACCCATCAGGAATTTGTACATTTAAGTCGCGGGCCAAAGCCTCAATGTCGCGACCTTGGCGCTCAATATAGGTGACATAAAGCGCCTCACGACCAGCCTGAATAAGCGACTCAAAATCCACTCCGAGCAGCGCCGGCTCAAGCGCCAGTAGGTGGTCAGTTAATACGCCAGGAATTGCTAAAAGCTCGTGACCGTTGCGCCGGCGCCCATCTAAACCAAGATCAATTCCAGAAACCCGGGCTTGGTTTGGGGAAATTGCCATATCAGACAATAGTGTTCTACAGGCGTCCAGCTGCTCGAGCTTTCTTAGATACTGACCGTATCGCCCCCTAGATACGCAGCCCGACTGATACCCCCGCTCCGTCAGCCGCTGGTCGGCATTGTCCGCCCGTAGCTTTAAGCGAAACTCGGCGCGTGATGTAAACATTCTGTAGGGCTCAGTGGCCCCCCGAGTTGTCAAATCATCAATCATAACGCCAATATAGCTGGTGCTGCGATCAAAGCATACAGGCTCCACGCCCCTCAAGCGTTTTGCAACACCTATTGCCGCAACGAGACCTTGAGCGGCGGCCTCCTCATAGCCGGTGGTACCGTTGATCTGCCCAGCTAAAAAAAGACCAGACATCAACCCAGATTCTAGGTCTGAGGAAAGACCCTGGGGGTTAAGAAAGTCATATTCAATCGCGTAGCCAGGTTGGAGAATCTCGACGTTCCGCAAACCCACTATGGAACGCACATAATCATGCTGCACGTCCTCCGGAAGAGACGTTGAAATCCCATTTGGGTACACACAGTTAGTCTGAAGCCCCTCAGGCTCCAGAAAAATTTGGTGGCTCGTTTTGTCCGCGAACCGTATAATTTTGTCTTCGATGGACGGACAATAGCGCGGACCGACGCCCCCTATGTGCCCACCATACATGGCGGAGCGTCCTAGGTTTTCTCTTATAATATCATGAGTTCGTGAGTTCGTGTGGGTAATCCCACAGCCAACCTGCTGGGCGGTAGGCCCGCTAGATAGGAACGACAGCATCACCGGGTCATCATCGGCGGGCTGAACCTCTAGGCTTTCCCAATCTATCGTGTCCCCATTGAGCCGCGGTGGCGTTCCTGTTTTTAACCGTCCGAAAGTTGCACCAAGGGATTCCATCTGCACCGAAAGTTCATCAGCTGCCTTTTCTCCCATACGGCCCGCAGAAACCCGCTTGTCGCCGATGTGGATTGTACCACGCATAAATGTACCCGCAGTAAGAATAACTGAACGCGCGCTGATCTCAGACCCATCGGCCAGCTGAACGCCGGTCACCGCATCACCACTAGACAAGAGCGCAGATGCCTCACCCTGAATCAGTGTGAAAACCTGCTTAGACAGCAGTGACTGGATAGCCTCCAAATAAAGCTGTCGGTCTGATTGAGTTCTGGGCCCCTGAACTGCCGGCCCTTTGCTCCGGTTCAAAAGTCGAAACTGGATGCCTGACAGGTCTGCTGCTGTGCCCATGATGCCATCAAGCGCGTCAATCTCGCGCACGAGATGACCCTTACCCAGACCGCCAATCGCGGGGTTGCAAGACATTACGCCTATCTTAGTCTTGTCCAGGGTCACAAGCGCCGCAGACAACCCATATCGGCAAGCGGCATGAAGTGCCTCACAGCCCGCATGGCCTCCGCCAACTACAACTACATCAAAATGTTTCACGTGAAACACGCCCTCCTACTTCCCAAGGCAAAAACTCGAGAAGATTTCATCAAGCACTGATTCTATATCAATCTTACCAAAAACAAAATCCAATTCACTTAACGCGAAATAGAGTTCTTGGCTCGCCAGCTCAAATGGCAGAGGTGTTTGCGACGTCAGCTTAAGTGTTTTCACTAAAGAAGCCTCGGCGGCCCTCAAGCCCGCAACCTGTCGCTCCCGGATAGCAACCACATCTGTTGGTGTTTTTTGCAACAGTTTGTCTGCAATCATCTGAAGCAACTCTGAAACACCTACCCCAGTTATTCCCGACACTGACAAACCGTCAGCCGGCCTTTGATCGCCCTTATTCAGCACGACAAAGTCGTCTAAACGGGCTAAAAATGGCAAGTCCTCTTCATAGGATTTTACCAGAAATATGCGAATGTCTGCAGTATCAGATCTATCGTAAGCCATTGATATACCTAATTTTTCAATTTCGTCTTCTGAATTTCTCAGCCCGGCTGTGTCTAGGAATGTCACTGCCAGGCCCTTGAGGTCAACACGCACCTCAATGATGTCTCGCGTCGTTCCGGCCACGTCAGATGTGATCGCAGCCTGCCGTCCAGCAATGGCGTTGAGTAAGGTCGACTTGCCAACATTTGGAGCACCAACAATCGCCACCGTAAACCCAGATCTGATTTTAGAAGCAACCGTGGACCGTTCCAAAATCGCCCCTATTGATACCTGCGTTTGGCTCACCAATCCGGCAACCTCAACATAAAGGTCCTCTGGAATTTCTTCATCGGAAAAGTCGATACTGGCTTCCAGAAGCGCTGCGGCGCGGAGCAAGTCCCCGCGCCAGGCCTCGCCAGCATCACCAAAACTGCCATCCAAGACACGGATAGCCTGCTGCCGCTGTGATTCGGTTTCTGCATCGATTAAATCGGACAACGCCTCAACTTGGTTCAAGTCCAGCTGACCATTTTCAAGCGCCCTGCGAGTAAACTCCCCCGGATCAGCTAGGCGACAGCCGCCACAGTTCGACAGCTCCGACAACAGCTTCGCGACCGTTGCCAAACCGCCGTGAACATGAAATTCAACTACCCGCTCACCCGTAAAACTTGCCCCAGCCTCAAAGCATAGGATTAAAGCCCGATCAATCAGCGCGCCATCTATGGCACAAACCGACCTCAAGCCAGTCCTACCAACCGGCGGAATTTTACAATAGTTTGAAGCTATATCAAAAGCTTGATCTCCGGACAGGCGAATGATAGAAACACCCGCCCGTCCTGATGCTGTAGCCTGAGCAAAAATAGTATCCATAGATAGCTCTATGTATTCATTGAATCGAAGAACTCAGAGTTGGACTTGGTTTGCTTCAATTTCGAGATCAGGAACTCAATTGCATCTGTGGTGCCCATTGGATTCAAAATTCGGCGCAATACATAGGTTTTCTGCAAATCAACCTTATCAATCAGCAACTCTTCTTTACGTGTACCTGACTTTAATACATCCATCGCTGGGAATACGCGCTTGTCTGCAACTTTGCGATCCAAAACAATCTCTGAGTTCCCTGTGCCTTTAAACTCTTCAAAAATCACCTCATCCATCCGGCTGCCGGTATCAATCAAAGCGGTTGCTATGATGGTCAAAGACCCGCCCTCTTCAATATTACGCGCAGCGCCGAAGAAGCGTTTTGGGCGCTGTAAAGCATTGGCATCCACACCACCGGTCAAAACTTTCCCGGATGATGGCACCACTGTGTTGAATGCGCGGCCTAAGCGGGTGATAGAATCCAGCAAAATAACAACATCGCGCTTATGTTCAACAAGACGCTTGGCCTTCTCAATAACCATTTCAGACACTGCAACATGACGTGTAGCTGGCTCATCGAATGTAGAACTGACGACCTCGCCCTTAACTGACCGCTGCATATCAGTAACCTCTTCCGGCCGCTCATCGATCAACAAAACAATCAAATAGCATTCCGGATGGTTTTTTTCGATGGAGTTGGCGATATTTTGCAACAAAACCGTTTTACCGGTCCGCGGCGGAGCCACGATCAAGGAACGCTGGCCTTTCCCAATTGGTGCAACGAGGTCAATAATACGCGCCGACCGGTCCTTCGATGTCGGATCATCAAGTTCCATAATAAGGCGTTCATCTGGATACAAGGGTGTCAGGTTTTCAAAAGCAACTTTATGACGTGCGCGCTCTGGGTCCTCGAAATTAATTTTCTCTGCCTTAGTCATACCAAAGTAGCGTTCTGTGTCCTCAGGAGCCTTAATTATACCCTCAATGGTATCACCAGTCCGCAATGAGAGCTGGCGGATCATTTCTGGAGAGACATAAATATCATCTGGACCAGGCAGGTAGTTGGCCTCTGGAGATCTTAGAAAGCCAAACCCATCCTGTAGGACTTCCAAAACACCGTCCCCTGAAATCTCAGCACCATCCTCTGCGCGCTCTTTCAGGATTGAAAACATCATGTCGCCTTTACGCATGGTCGACGCGTTTTCAATTTCTAGTTCTTCGGCCATCGAAAGCAAATCTTTAGGGCTTTTTGCCTTTAGTTCACCCAAAGTTACACGATCAGTTGTCATGAAGTCTCTTCCTGCCCAAACTAAAGTCGGGCATCACATATATATTTAAGATAAATTGCCATCCCGAACGGGCGCACACTAGCGATACTAAAATCAATCAACCGAGTCAAATTATATGGGGCTCCATGTTAAAAAGGACGCACCACGACCATAATAACAATTACAAGCAGCAAAACAGTCGGAACTTCATTCATAATTCGGTAAGTCTGGCCTTTTAAAACATTCCGGCTTTGTTCAAACTCTTTTTGTCGACCCACCAGCCAAAAATGGAAAACCGTCATAGAGATAATACTAAAAAGCTTCACCCAAGGCCAAATGGCGCCCCAGTTAATCACACCCGGTATCAAAGCCATAGAAACACCAAAACCCCATGTTGCAATCATCGCTGGGGTCATGATCACCTTAAGTAATTTTGACTCCATCATTACAAACAAGCCATCCGTTTCAGATCCTGTTGCCACTTTCTCACTGTGATGCACAAAAAGCCTTGGAAGATAAAAAATACCCGCCATCCAGGAGATTACAGAAATGATGTGCCCAGCTTTCAGCCAGGGATAGAATTCAATTAGAAAATCCATCAACGTTGCACGCCCCTGTTCTTCTATAATAATATATATAGTATATAAGCTTAGTAGAGAGATGTAGGGAAACCTATTTCTGTGGATTAAAAAAGCCCCACCGGGTTATCCACATAGTATAAAAATTACAGTATGCCGAAAACTATAAAAGATATTTTTTAAAAACAGGGGATTAAGAAAAAATAAAATGTGTAAAACTGTTGATAAAAAATGTATATAAATTTATTTTAAAAGACATCAACAGGCATATTTTATACATATCCACCTAAGATAATAGTGCTGAAGCCTCCTGGCGCAGAGTGAAAATGAGGATGAATTCTTGTATTTGCAATAAACCGCAATTACCCCCACAGTTCATTAACAAGACACACCGAAATTTATCCACAGGTTTACACTTAATGGATCTTATCCTAGCTTCTCAATCTACTACGCGGCGGCGCATTTTGAGTTGTGCGCGTATCTCAGCTACATCCATGTCACCGCAAATTGATGAAGAAGGCATTACCAGATCTTTGGCCGCTGAACAGGCGATGCCTCGTGATATTGCAGATACTTTAGCAGAGCATAAAGCTAGAAAAATCTCCATAAAAAACCCGCAGAGTTGGGTCATAGGCTGTGATCAAATTCTGGCCTTCGAAGGCGAAGTTTTCGGAAAACCGCGAACATTAGACGACCTCAAACAATGCCTCACCCGCCTGTCCGGCAAAACCCACCGCCTAATTACCGCAAATGTGATTTACCAAAACACCAAGCCGATGTGGCGTTATGTGGCGGTGAGTCACATGACCATGTACCCGATGACAGTTGATGAGATTTCAGAATATGCCGAAAAAGCATGGCCAGATGCCCAAAATTCGGCTGGAGGTTACTATTTCGAAGAAACGCCCCACCTCTTTTCTGAGGTGCGTGGTAACTGGTTTGATATCATGGGCCTTTCTATTGACCCAATAGCCGCGTTTTTAAATCAACATAGCTCAGGAGCCGGATTTCAGTTCCCAAAGGTCGCCGCTGTTTTGGGGCACCCTATCGCCCAAAGCAAATCGCCCCGAATGCACGGCCACTGGCTGAAAACCAACAAAATTTCAGGGGATTATATCGCCATAGATATTCCGCCTGCGCGGTTTTCTCAGACGGTGAGACTGCTTGTTGGAGTGGGCCTGTCAGGCTTCAACGTGACATTGCCGCATAAGGAAAGTGCATTGGCGCTTGCTGATCATAAAACTGAACGCGCGACAAAAATTGGCGCAGCAAACACACTAATCATTGACGCCGATGGTAAAATTAATGCAGATAATACAGATGGTTGCGGATTTATTGCCAACCTAAAAAACAACAGCAAAAACTGGGTCCCTCAAGCGGGCCCAGTGCTGGTTTTGGGAGCCGGTGGTGCTGCACGCGCGATCTTGGTGTCATTGCTGGTAGCTGGCGTACCTAAAATATATCTAAGCAACCGCACCCAGCAACGGGCCTTAGATTTAGCACAGGAACTATCGCCACTTATCGAGGTGATTGACTGGGACCATAAAGAGCAAAAACTTGCCGAAGTTAATACATTGGTGAACACGACCTCCCTCGGCATGATCGGCAAACCCCCGCTTGAGATTAATTTATCTGCTCTCAACCCAACCGCGCTGGTCACGGACTTGATTTACGCTCCGCTTGAAACGGCTTTTTTGGCTCAGGCCCGCGGTTTAGGATGTGATGTGGTTGGTGGCATAGGAATGCTCCTACATCAGGGCGTCCCGGGATTTGAGGCTTGGTTTGGCACGCGTCCTACTGTTGATGCTGAAATAGAGGCTTTGGTCCTGAAATGAGCTATTTGTTAGGATTAACTGGGTCTATCGGCATGGGAAAATCTACCACGGCCGCGTTATTTGCAGACCGTGGCTGTCTCGTCTGGGATGCAGATTCAACGGTGCATCACGCCTATGGTCCTAAAGGAGTGGCGGTAGGGGCAATTGCCAAAATTGCGGCTTCTGCTGTAGGCTCCAACGGAGTGAACCGTGACCAACTGCGCCAATTAATATCAAAGGACCCTACCCTTTTGCCCCAAATAGAGGCAATAATTCATCCAATTGTGCAGCAAGACCGGCAAGACTTCATTGCATCTAACCCTAATTTAATTCTGGTGTTCGATATTCCATTGCTGTTTGAGCTGAATTCTGAGGCTGCATTTGATGCGGTGGCCTGCGTTTTGGCTCCATCGGCGACACAGAAAGCTCGGGTGATGGAGCGCCCCGGTATGACTGAGGCTCATTTTACGATGATCAATGGTAAACAGCTTCCCACCACTGTCAAAGCAGCACGCGCGGACTATATCATTGACACCACAAGTTCTGAAACGGCCACCACATCAGTTGAATTTGTTTTGAAAGACATAAAAAGAAAGCTAGAAAATGCGTGAAGTTGTTTTGGACACTGAAACGACAGGTTTTGAGCCCAACGATGGGGACCGTATAGTCGAGATCGGCGCGGTTGAGCTGCTCAACCACCTTCCAACAGGCCGCACCTATCATCAATACATCAATCCTGAGCGCAATATGCCTGAAGGAGCATTTGGCATTCACGGGCTGAGTGAAGAATTTTTGTCAGACAAACCTGTTTTTAAATCGATTGCGCAAAACTTCATTGATTTCATTGGAGATTCAAGTCTTGTGATCCACAATGCCTCTTTTGATATGAAGTTTTTGAATGCAGAGTTGGGCTGGGTCAACCGCCCACTGTTGCCCAAAACTCAAGCCATCGACACCTTAGCCATCGCGCGCCGTAAGTTCCCGGGCTCACCTGCTTCGCTTGATGCGCTTTGCCGCAGATTTGGCATCGATAGCTCGTCGCGAACACTACATGGCGCGCTTTTGGATTCCGAAATATTGGCAGAGGTCTACTTGGAGCTTATGGGTGGGCGCCAACCGGATTTGGTCCTGTCGGAATCATCATTCAAAAAAGCTGCTGATGGCTCGGCCCCGCTTGACTGGCGGCCATCGGAGCGCCCAACACCACTCGCTTCAAGACTGTCTGAAACAGAAAAAGCAGCACATGAAAAATTCATTGCCACTTTTGTAACCGAAGCTCTCTGGTCGAAATAAGCCTAGTTGACTTTTTCTTTCGCACTTTCGGCCACGCGCCGCTCAACCTCATTGCGATAAAGCTGTACAAAATCTATTGAATCAAGGTTTAGCGCCGGAAAACCACCATCTCGTGTCACGTCACTGACAACGCGGCGCAGGAATGGGAATATCATTCTCGGGCATTCAATCATCAAATAAGGATGCAGCTGATCGTCTTGAATATTTTCAATATGAAAGATTCCGCCATAATCCAGTTCAAGCAAGAAGATTGGTTCAGATTTTTCTTTGGTTTTAGATACAATTTTCGTCTTTATGATCACTTCATACTGGTTTTCAACGGGACGTTTTTTTGCGTCAATGTTCACCTGAACAGCTATATCGGGCTGAACATCACCACTGATACCCTTTTGCGCCAAAATATTTTCAAACGACATGTCGCGAATATATTGGGCAAGAATTTTCATTTTAAGAGGCTTTGGTGCCACGTTCTCTTCGTTATTCGCATTCTCAATTGGCTCTTTCGCCATTCCCATCACTCCTAAAAATATGTTTCAAGCCGCATAACAGAATGTTTGCGGGCGCTCAATCCTTTGTCCAGCCTGACGGGCCATCTTCTGGTGAAACTGGTTTGAACTGGCCCTCAATCACATCTGCGTCGGGCCCACCGGGCCTGGCTGGCGATGTTTTAAAGTTGATATTAGAGCTTTTCAACCGCGACCGGATATTGTGCATCACAAACATTCGAAAAGGTGGGAACAGCAGCAAAAACCCCACAGCATCTGTGAAAAAACCTGGTGTGAGAAGCAAGGCCCCTGCGAAAAGGATCATTGCGCCATGGGCCAGGGGTTCCGTAGGGTCTTTCGTGTTTTGAAAGGAGCTCTGTAGATTTTGCAAGGTTTGCGCGCCCTGACTGCGAACCAACCAAGCGCCCGCAATTGCGGTTAATAGGACGATCACAAGTGTGGGCCAAAGACCGATTGCGCCCCCAATTTGAATAAACAAGCCGATCTCAATTAAGGGCACGGCGATAAAAGCAAGTAACAACCGCATTTAGGGTCTCCTATTCAACTTTGTGCTGGTGGACTTGAACCACCTGCTGTCCTACATATGTACTAACAATGAAACTTTCTATTCCTCATGGGGCAACAGATAAACAATGAATATGCAATTAATCCAGCTTTTGGCTTTGGCAGGCATCGCAGTGTACCTAATTCTTAAGCTGCGCGGTGTGCTTGGCACGCGGGACGGACACGAGGGAGCACGTGCCGATTTAGCCAAACCAGTTAACATCCGGCCAACATTCGAAGTGATTGAGGGTGGTCCGGATGAGGATATAACCGACCATGCTGCTGAAGGCAGTGAAGCCGCGAACGCGCTGCTGGGCATGAAGCTTGCCGAACCATCTTTTGCAGTAACTGACTTTTTGCAGGGCTCCAAGGGTGCTTATGAAATGATCCTAATGGCGTTTGAGAATGGCGATCTTGAAAGCGTGCGATCTTTCCTCAGCGACGATGTCTATGAGGCCTTCGCGTCAGTGGTTGAGGCGCGCAAGGAACAGGGCCTTTCCATTGAGGTTGAATTCATCGGCGTGCGTGAAACGGGCCTTATGGGTGCAAGTTTTAATCCGGTTGACAGTCGTGGTGAGGTTGATGTGCGGTTTGTTTGCGAGCTGATATCGGCGGTGCGCGACGCCAACGGAGAAATTGTTGAGGGCAATGAAACCGAAGTCAAACGCCAACGAGACGTTTGGACCTTTGGCCGGACAATGGGATCAACAGATCCAAATTGGCAGCTTGTTGCCACGGGTGAATGAGCCTCAAGCTGTTCATCTAGAACATACTGTTTGTAAGCCTTGGATTGTGTGCGCGTGCAGATGTGCAGCACAGGCCGATTACCCTTTAAGATCTTGATGGATGGCAAGAAGAACATGGATCATGGGGACGCCTTGATGGCCCTCAAAGAGGCCTGCGGAGGTCTAGGTGGGTTTGAGTGGCAACATATTTGTGCAATTGCTGACAAAAAACTAAGCTCCAATTTTTTTTGAAACCATCTTTCAAACGATTTTGATTGAAAGCACCGAGCACGCGCCTTTCACAAGCCATTTCGAGCCTGAACTCGAAGGATCTCTCACCCCAACGCGTCGTTTTCGGCATCTGATTTCTATGGTGCCGCATTAAGTGAGCTCTGGCGGCATCTGGAAAACCCGCAGAGATTTTGAGAAAAACCAGCTTCTAAAGGGCAGGGGGCCTGAGGTGGCTTTGGTTAAAAGCCTGGCGGTTGTATTCTTTTTTGCAAATTCATGGGCCAGGTTGTGGCGGCGCCAATGGCCCCAGTTATCGCTCGATTGACAAAGACTTGGTGGAGCATGAGGCTTCAGAAAATCAGATTAGAGACTGGGTGCAAGATTATCCAGAACTTGGCCAGGAAATAATGTGGAACAATCCGGCCTATTTATTTTTCCGCTGTTCCGAACGGGTTCCAGCGCATAAAGGGCCACTTGGCGCCAAGAATCGTTCACTTACGTCACTTCGAACCTTGGCTATTGGTCCCCACTTTGTAACACTTGGCGCGCCCATATGGCTTGAAAAGGGGGGGCAATGCCGTTAAAACGCCTTATGATTGCAAAAGACACAGGTACCGCCATCACAGGTGCGCAGCGCGCAGATGTTTTCTTTGGCACCAGCTCGGAAGCGGGCATAGCGGCAGGCCTCACTATAGACTCGGGCCGGATAGTCGTGTTCATCCCTATTCAAGGTGTGCGCGCCAAGGTTTTGGGGCAGTAATCATGGCTAGAAGACTACGTCCTGAAGAGCGAGAGCTCTGGAAAAGAGTTGTTGAAACGGCAACTCCAATGCGGCCCGCATCCGTGGATGTTACAGCACCATTTCTTATGCCGGGATCGATAAAACTACGCCCAAGTTTGCTTGCCCCCAAAATAATGGCCTTCAAGATAGGCGCCAAAGCCCCCTCAAAACCAGCGGCAACCCATATGGGGTCTGCCGCCAAGCCTCAGCTAACAATGGATGCAAAGTCTTTTGGAAAACTGACACGCGGCAAATTGCAGCCGGAAGCGCGCCTTGATTTACACGGGATGACTATGTCTGAGGCGCATCCCATGTTGCAAAAATTTATCTTGGGATCGGCTCAATTGCAGCGTCGTTTGGTCTTGGTGATCACTGGGAAGGGTAAATCTAAGTCTGACCATGGCCCAATCCCTGAGCGCCACGGTGTCTTGCGTCACAACGTGCCACTTTGGTTGCGCCAAGCACCGCTTTCTAGTGTTATTCTTGAGGTGACGTCGGCCCACCAAAGGCACGGTGGGGGCGGCGCTTTCTATGTTTATCTGCGCCGCAAACGTTAGGTTTGCTGTGACCTTCGTGCGCGTGATATTCCTACCCACATCATTATAGATGAAAACCCAAAAAAACCAGCGATAGCAATGTACTGAACCTCAAGTGGAAGATTAAAGTCTAGCAATATTCCTGTGATTGTGGGCCCAATTGCGGAGCCAAGCACCATAGCTGCGGCCGCAGCTGCCTTTATTGAGCCTAGATGTTTTGTACCAAAAAACTCAGCCCAAAATGCATTGGGTAAGGTGGTATTTGCACCAGAAGCCAGGCCTAGAAATACGAAACCTACCAGAGCGGCGATAAGCGATTGCCCATAAGAAAAAAGCAAAAACGCGACAATCATGGGAAGTTGAAAATAAGGGATCAGGCGGGCGGTGCCGAGTTTGTCCAACAAAATTCCAGACAACACCATCGAGCCAATGGCCACGCCAGTATAAACTGGAAACATGGCCACAAGTTGGAAATGTTCCCAGCCTTTGATTTCGGCGAAATGCACCTGAAGGAAAAAGAAGGCGGTTCCGAATGCTGACTGTCCTAAAAATGCAGGCATCATGAACCAAAACAACGGATGCGCCAGGGTTTGATTGCGAGTCCAGTGACGGCCATTCAACCCTGCAGACTGACCCTCCGAGGCCATCGATTGCGGGCTGCGCTCTTCGCGCAAAAGCCACATTAGAGTGGGAATTGACAATAACGCCAAAAGTGCCGCAAAAATCCAAATGCCTTGCCAAGCGAAAAATACCATCAAGGCGACGACCAGAAGCGGATAGGCGGCCTCGCCAATGGAAAAACCCAGACTGGCGACTGAGAGCGCCTTGCCACGATTGACTACAAACCAACGCGACATGGCCACGGCGGCGATATGGGTGGACATGCCCTGGCCAGTGAAGCGCAGGCAAAAAATGACGACGGGCAACAAGGCGACCCAAGGATTGAACGCCATAAACAGGCAGGACGCGGCGAGGGCGGCTAGAACAATCGGCCCAAGTCGCCGTACGCGCATTATGTCGGTCAGGCCGCCAGCCCAAACCATGGCAACGGCTGAAGCAAAGGTCCCAAATCCATAAATAGCCCCCCAATCCCCATGAGACAGGTTGAACGCGGACCTAATTTCACCAGCGAAAATCGAGATGAAATACGTTTGACCAAAGCTCGACAATAAAGTGAGCAGGGCACCGGCTGCCAACCAACGGCTGTTTTGGATTATAAATCTGAACATGCAGCTGTTGTCAGATCAAATGTCGGTGCTGGCAAGGGGCTACAACACGTAGCGCGAGAGATCGCTGGATTGGAGCAGGGCGTCGAGGTTCTTGTTTACATAGGCCTTATCAATCACAATTTCTGTGCCCGGTTGATCGGGAGCAACAAAAGACAGCTCCTCAAACACCCGTTCAATCACCGTATAAAGGCGCCGAGCCCCTATATTTTCAACGGAACGGTTCACCTCAGCTGCGGCATGCGCAAGGGCTGCTATGCCATCCTCACTAAAAGACACGGTGACATTTTCGGTTTTCATCAAGGCTGAATATTGCAGTGTCAGCGCATTTTCTGTTTCGGACAAAATGCGCACAAAGTCTTCTTCGGTCAAATCCCGCAGCTCTACCCGGATCGGCAGGCGGCCTTGAAGTTCTGGCAATAGGTCTGACGGTTTTGCCACATGAAACGCCCCGGAGGCGATAAACAATATATGATCTGTTTTCACAGGGCCGTATTTGGTGGATACGGTTGTGCCTTCGATCAAGGGCAATAAGTCACGCTGTACACCTTCGCGGCTGACATCTGCCCCGCGCGCATCGGCGCGGGCACAAACCTTGTCGATCTCATCGAGAAATACGATTCCGCTTTCCTCTACAGCGCTTACAGCAGCTTTGGTCACAGCCTCATCGTCCAGCAGCTTGTCGGCCTCTTCGCCCAACAGCACAGCATAGCTTGCTGCGACGGTCAGCTTTTTGCGGGTGGTGCGCCCCCCCATGGCCTTGCTAAAAATATCGCCCAAATTCATCATACCCATTTGACCGCTGGGCTGTCCTGGAACATCCAGCATCGACATGGGGTTAGAGGTATCCGCCACCTCCAGCTCAATGATTGTATCATCCAACTCCCCACTGCGGAGTTTCTTGCGGAACATCTCACGGGTTGCGTCGCGAGCATCTTCACCTGCAATGGCCTCAATTACACGTTCTTCTGCGGCCTCTTTGGCTCGTGCACGAACGTCTTCACGCATGTGATCACGGGTCATGGCGATGCTGGAATCAACCAAGTCACGGATGATTTGCTCTACATCGCGCCCAACATAACCCACTTCGGTAAATTTAGTGGCCTCAACCTTCAGGAATGGTGCGCGGGCCAGACGGGCCAGACGGCGGCTAATCTCAGTTTTACCCACGCCTGTGGGGCCGATCATCAAAATATTCTTTGGATATACCTCATCGCGCAGATCATCTGACAATTGTTTGCGACGCCACCGATTGCGCATGGCCACAGCCACGGCACGTTTGGCATCGTTTTGGCCAACAATATGGCGGTCTAGCTCAGATACAATTTCGCGGGGGGTAAGATCGGTCATTTGGAGATCGCCTCAACAGTGAG
>Ga0075118_10000210_pt1 | contig 59939 bp, 48 predicted proteins | sample AntAceMetag02UKE_FD_69794 | JGI IMG/M metagenome (GOLD analysis project Ga0075118, IMG submission 69794) | Saline lake microbial communities from Ace Lake, Antarctica - Antarctic Ace Lake Metagenome 02UKE | ecosystem: Environmental > Aquatic > Non-marine Saline and Alkaline > Saline | place...
GGCGAGTGGATGATGTTTCAGGAAAAAATTCCCATCGCGACTTACGAGAAATTTGCCGCGCAATTTAATCCGAAAAAATTCGATGCCGCCGCCATCGTCCGCCTCGCCCGTGATGCCGGGCAACGCTACTTGGTCATCACCGCCAAGCACCACGACGGCTTCGCGATGTATGATTCGCCGTCCAACCCTTACAACATCGTCAAAGCCACTCCCTTCGCGCACGACCCCATGGTCGACCTCGCCCGCGAGTGCAAAAAACAAGGCGTCACTCTCTGCTTCTATTATTCGCAAGACCTCGATTGGCACCACCCCGACGGCGCGTGGAACACCTGGGACTTCGATGAGAAAAAGAAAAACACCGACCGCTATCTGAAGGAAAAAGTTCTGCCGCAGCTCAAAGAACTTCTCACCCAATACGGTCCCGTCGGTCTTATCTGGTTCGACACCCCCATGTGCATTTCGCGGAAGCAATCCGCCGCCATCCGCGCTTTCGTTAAAAAACAGCAACCCGGCTGCCTGGTCTCGGGTCGCATCGGACACGGACTCGGCGATTACGGCATCCCGCGTGACAATCAAATGCCTCCCGGCCGCCTTGAAGGAGATTGGGAAGTCTGCGCCACGCTCAACCACACCTGGGGGTTCAAGTCTCACGATCACGAATGGAAATCCTCCACCGATCTTGTCCGCACCCTCGTCGAGTCCGCGAGCAAAAATGCCAATTATCTCCTCAACATCGGCCCCAAAGCGGATGGCAGCGTGCCCGCCGCCAGTGTTGCCCGACTCCGCTCCGTTGGTCGTTGGGTTCAGGCCCACGGCGAAAGTATTTACGGCACGGCACCATCGCCCTTCAGTCATGATTTCCCTTGGGGTCGGATCACCACCAAGGGCCGAATCGTGTATTTGCATTTCTTCACCCGCCCCTCGCGTCACTTCGAACTGCGCGGGCTAAAAACCAAAGTCACTTCCGCCGCTCCTCTCCTCAAGTCCGACCATAAAATCGGCATCAGCCAAAGCATTGATTCCACCGGCACACCCGTGCTCAAGCTCGACCTGCAAGGCGTTCGTTTCCGCAATCCCGTTACCGTGCTCAAACTGCGCCTGTCGCAAACGCCCACGGTCATTCCTGGCCCCATTCAGGAACCCGATGGCAGCATTTCACTACTCAGCGCCGAATCGCAACCTGGTGCCGCCAAAGCTAAACCAGCGCTCCATATCACCGCGCTTGGATTCACCAGCGGATGGAAAAAACCCACCGATTACCTCGACTGGAACGCCAACGTGCTCACGCCCGGCGAATTCACCGTCGAAATTATCACGACCCATCAACACCTCGAACCTTGGAGCGGCGGACACACCGCCCGGATCGAAGCCGCCGGTAAAACTTTACGCAAAAAAATCACCCGCGACTACGAAATCGACTACACTCAAGCAGCCTATTTTCTCCGTATCGCCACGCGCATGGGCCGTGTGAAAATCACTGAATCCGGACCGTTCAAACTGCGCCTCCATCTCGATAAAATCCTGCCGCCACCAAAGGACACCCCGCTCTGGGATGACCTCAGTCCCCTCATTGTAGCCGTGCGCCTGCTACCGTTCAGTAAGGCATTAAAGTAGGGGCGGTTACCGCGTCCGCCGAAGCTTCACGCCAAGGCCGGATCCCTACTCTTCTTCCCTGTCCTCGGCAATGACCGATACTCAACGCGAGCTAGTCCGTGGTTTAAGAGCTGTGGAAATCATTCGTGGAATTTCGGGTTCATTCGTGGTTAACTTCCTCTCATGACTGACCAACAACAAGAGCTCATCGACGACCTCAATATCATCGAAGACCCTCAGGAGCGCCTCACCATCGTTGTCGATCGCGCGAAGCGGCATCCCGCGCTTGATGAGTCGGAACGCACGGATGCCAATCGAGTGCCTGGTTGCGTTTCGCAAGTCTGGCTTGTCAGCGAATTTCGCGATGGCCGCTGTCACTTTCGCTGCGATGCCGACGGCCCTCTCGTCAAAGGACTTGTGGCCCTCCTCTGCGATTTCTTTAGCGACACACTGCCAGCCGAAACCGCGAGCAATGAAGCGGATCCCCTCTCCGAATTAGGCCTCCTCAAGAACCTTTCTCCTACCCGTCAGAACGGCCTCGCCGCCGTCCGCGCTGCGATCCGCCTGTTCGCGCAATCGCACGCCTAGCCTGTCATTGCGAAGGAGACGTAGCCGACTGCGGCAATCCACGTATAAGAATGCGTGCCCAAATGCCTAATCGTGGATTAGGCCACGCCCTTCTAAGGCGGGCTCGCAATGACAAACCACGGGAATTCGATACCAGTCCCGTAGCGGGCTCGGGTAATTTCATCCGTGTATTCCGTGTATTCCGTGGGCAACCTCTGATTATGCCTCATCTCTACGACGCGCATAACCATCTGCAGAGCGAAACCCTCTCGTCTCATCTGGATCGTATCGCTGAAGACCTCACGGCAGAAGGAATCGCCGGAGCCGTCGTCAATGGCACTTCGCCCGAGGATTGGTCTTCGGTTTCCGCGCTCGCGTCACGGTTTCCTTGGGTGGTGCCCAGTTACGGTATTCACCCGTGGGATTGCGGTAATCGTCCTGAGGGTTGGCAGGGACGTCTTGAGGCACGCATCGCCACGGAACCGCGCGCGCAAATCGGGGAGATTGGCATCGACCGTTGGATCCTTGATCGCGCCAAGCCCGATGACTCACGATTAGCAGGCCTACGTCGCGCGCCTCTCGACGAGCAACTTGAGGTATTTATCTGGCAACTCGAATTCGCCGCCGCGCAAGGTCGCGCTGCGTCAATTCACTGTATTGATGCATGGGGTGCGTTGTTCGATGCGCTCCGAACCGCCAAACTTCCGGCCCAGGGCTTCCTGCTCCACGCCTACGCAGGGCCGGTTGAAATGGTAAAAACCTTCGCCGATCTCGGTGCGTATTTTTCCTTTAATGGTTCGTATCTCGACCCTCGACGCGTCAATCAGAGAGAGACGTTCAAGTCTGTGCCCAATGATCGCCTGCTGATCGAAACCGATGCCCCCTCGATGCCGATGCACAGCGATTGGCTGCGCTTCCCGTTACCCATTCAAGCAGACGGCAAATCCACCAATCATCCGGCCAATATCGCCGGAGTCTACGCGGGACTCTCCGGTTGGCTCGATTGCCCGATAGACCAATTGGCCGACCAAGTGGGTGAAAATTTTAATCGACTGTTTGGATAGGGCTGGACTTCAGGAGAGACAGCAAGCTGTCCAGCGGCACCGTGGCAATCGCCGAAGCAATGTCGCTCTTGGCGTATGGCAAGATCAAGCTATTGCCATGAATTAGAGAGCCACAGCTGTAAACCACGTTGGGCACATAACCTTCACGATCTTCCCCCTCCGCCGACAGCAGCGGATCGCGCAGTCGACCAATCACCTTGGTGGGGTCGTCGAGATCAAGCAGTGCAGCGCCAATGCAATATTTGCGCATAGGACCGACTCCGTGAGTGATGACCAACCAGCCGGCCGCCGTCTCGATGGGAGAACCGCAATTACCGATTTTTACCGATTCCCACAGTTCCGCCGGTTGGAGTAATAACTGCGGATCACTCCAATAATGCGGATCATCCGAAAACATGATAAAGAGGTTTTCGTCGTCTTGGCGTGAAAGCATGGCGTAGCGGCCATTGATCCGCCGGGGAAAGAGCGCCATACCTTTATTTTGGACCGCAGGACCATTGAGCGTCAGCACATTGAAGCGGTTAAAATTCTTTGTTTCGATCAGTTGAGGGAGAATCGCGTGACCATTGTAGGCCGTGTAAGTGGCGTAATACATTACTTGATCATCGTCATCCGTGAAGCGAACAAAGCGGGCATCCTCGATCCCCCTGCTCTCGTTGTCCGAAGTCGGAAAGATGATCCGTTCGCTCATCGGAAGTTCCGGGGGGAAGGAGATTTCGTAATTCGAATCGGCCAACCAGCTGATGCAATCGAACGTGCGCCGCAGGGAATGAGAGACTACATTTACTCGCGTCCGTATGGTTGCGACTTCCGCTTCCAACTCCGAGCGAGTAAACCGCTCGGCCAACCCATCCATCACGTTACCGGTGTCACTTGTATGAAAGCCCATTTCCCGCAGCTTGCGCACGAAACTTTCTTTGCGGTAAGTCGGATCGGGCACCACTTCAGGCAGCACCATGAAACGCGAGATAGGATCCACTTTGATCTGACCATTCGGGGCGATTACTCCGCTGCGAAATTCAATCGATGAGATATGCCCTTCCCCAGTCGCTCGCAGACTCATAATGAAGCGTAAGGCTCCTGCCGGCACGCCGGACTGATCCGGATGAGGCACGATCGACGGATTAAACAGCGCCGCAGACTCCAGGGCATATTCCCCGGAAAACAAGGCACCTATCAGGAGTCGCCGATGGCGTGACAACGAAGTCCTCTTTTTCGTCTTAATGTGATCCTGCACCAGTGCAAAATTGGCTAGCAAGAGTGGCTCGATATCGCGATGCCGCTCTGAAAAATCCCGATGCAGCAGCACCCATTGGCGATCAACTTCCTTTTCCGTCAAGCTCATCGCCCGATGGATCACCGCATTGATCAGTGATACTTTTGAAGGGATAAAAGGACGCAGGATCACTCGCGAGCTCTCGGGATGAAAAGTCAGTTCGTGACGGCAGATATAGACTTTGTTCATGAGGAGTAATTTAGAGTCGTGACGTGTAAATGGCTGGCGATTGTCATATCGGCTAGCGCGAGATGAAACGCCAGCGATGACTCCGCGCCTTGATTCGCGTTTACCCGGTCAACATGAAGACCGTCGCTGCAACCCCCAGTGGTCGCGTCGTAAAGGGGCAGATTTTTATCATTTCGTCCGAGAAACCACTCGAAAGCCCGTTGGGCCTCACGCGGCCAGTCGGGGTTCTGTGTCGCTCGAAAGGCTTCCAAGCACGCCGAGACCATCGCTTGAGCTTCCACCGGTTGCTGATCGAAATCCGCCCTGGCCCCATGACGTGCATAAAAACCATTGCTCCCGATGGGTCGGAAGTGACCACCGGGAACGCGTTGAATCGAGGCCAACCAACGCAGCCCTTTCAGACCAATCGCCAGCGCTTCCGGATGAGGGATGGATTGCCCACTCAGAATGAGGGCCTGACAGATCCGCGCATTATCATAGGTGGCGGTCGGCTCAAACCAAGGCCAGATCTCCGTGGCACAGTTATTCCACAACCCGACCAATCGATCAGTGAGTAACCGACGCATTCGATTCAGGTTCTCATTCGCATCGAAGAAGCGTAGGTATTCATGGATTCCCAACAGCGTGAAGGCCCAGGCACGTGGCGAGGTAAACGACTCCACCACATCCAGCGCTTGAGTGAACAGAAAATCGGACAGATGCCGGTGTCCCCTATTATGGGAACGTCCCGCGCCACAGCCCACGGCCCAAAGCGACCGGCCATGACTATCCTCACTCCCGGCGCTCTCCATCCACTCCCGACCAAAGTTCATAAAATTCCGAAACCGACGCGATTCCGGATCAAAGGCTGCATTCATGAAAGCCAAGTAGGTCGTCGTCTGTCGATCAAGCGCACCCACCGCCCCCTCACTGCCCGACTCTTCCAGCATATTACACAAGATGAAGGCCCGGGCGTTATCATCGACACAGTAGCCTTCATAAAAATTGGGCACGTTGAAGGTCGCATGTTGAAAAATGCCGGTGTCATCCGTCATCCGCACGATGTGATCCAACCGCAACGGCGGAAGCTCGTAACGACGATGAGCCAGTGTCCAAGTCGCGAAGGCCGCTCTGGGCGCAGCTCTGCGGTCCGCGCGGGCGTGCTGAAAGGTCTTCAAATACTGTTTTCCGACAGCAGACCAAATCATATCCCGTCCCAGATCATAAGCCTTCTGCCGAATTTTGTTCATCCTCTCTGGGTCATCGAGCAAGCCGCAGATTGCCTGAGCAATGGCGGTCGGATCTCGAAACGGCACCAAGACGCCGCGCCCATCGTCCAACAGTTCACACGCGTGCCAATAAGGGGTGGAGACCACTGCCTTACCCGCACCAAAGACATGCGCCAACGTGCCAGAGGTGATCTGCGCTTCATTCAAATAAGGCGTGAGATAGATATCCGTCGCGCCAATGAATTCCTTCAGATCCTCGCTCGAAACGAAACGATTATAAAAAATCACGTGCGCCTTCACCCCGCGCTCCTCCGCCAGTCGCTCCAAACCCAATCGATAGTGCTCCCCTTCACGTTCCAACAGATTCGGATGAGTAGCCCCCAACACCAAATAGACCACGTTGGGATGCTCACGGACAATCATCGGCAAAGCCTCAATCACCTGCTCAATGTTTTTTCCCGGACCGATCAGTCCGAAGGTGAGCAACACTTCCTTACCCTGCACCCCAAACTGTTCTTTAAACTGGTCGGAGTCCAGGAACGGAACATCCGGGATACCGTGGGGTATAAGGTCGATTTTATCGTCAGAGATGCCGTAGATCTCACGCAAAATCTCAGCCCCTTTGTGGGCCATCACGACCAAACGATCACTGCGTCGGGCAAGTTCGCCCATGACTTTGCGCTGCAGGTCATTGGGTTCACTTAACACCGTGTGCAGAGTCGTCACCACCGGCATTCGCACCTCTTTGAGCAAAGTGAGTAAGTGACTGCCTGCCGGTCCTCCATAGATGCCAAACTCGTGCTGCACACAGAGCACATCAGCATTATTAAAATTCAGGTAGTCCGCTGCCCGCTGGTAGGAATCGAGCTCTTTTTCATATAACTCAATCCGCACTCGCGAGGAATAGTCGTAGCCACTGGGCCGGTCGTTTACCGCCGCCACTTGACATTCCGCACTTGGTGCGGCGGCCGCCACCGCATCACACAGATCCTGAGTAAAGGTCGCGATTCCGCACAATCGGGGAGGATAATCACCGAGAAAAGCTATGCGTTTTAACGTATCCTGATTCTGATCCTTTTTAGCATTAACTATCCTCATAGTTCTATGACATCACGAGAACGCGACAACGCAACGTATGCTTTCTGCTATTGTCATAATCTGCCTCCTGCTCGGCTTTCGTTCGCGATACTTTCTGCCAGTCGTAAAATGAAAGCTAGTTTGACGGAGCGTTATCATCCACCAGCAACCGCACCACTTCTCCTGCCATCGCGAAACCGAAGGCCGCGGTGACGAAGACGGCCGTGCCGAAGCCACTCTCACAATCAAGCGTGAGATTGCTGCCCGGTTCAGCCTCAGATTGGCAGGTGCCATCGGCCCAAGGGAAGACGGGTTTCTCACTCGACCACACGCAACGGATATCAAAATGCATCTTTCCTCGTGGCGTCCCGATTTCGAAGCCGTGATCGGTGCGGAGTTTTCGGCGCACTAGTTTTAATAATCCGTCGCCGCACGACTCCCCAAGATCTCCTGATCGAATCTCCGTCGCATCGCGCTTTCCGCCTGCTCCACCCACCGTAATCACACGCCGTCGTAGCCGCTTACATTCCGCCAATAGCATCGCCTTGTTCGACAAGCCATCAATCGCATCCACCACGTAATCGAATTCAGGCGTCAGCATGCGTTCAGCCGAATCCTTGGTAAAAAACTCCACCATTTTGGTCACGCGACAGGAGGGATTGATCCGCTGCACGCGGTCCGCCAACACATCCACCTTTGAACGTCCGATTTCACCATCAAGTGCCGGCAACTGCCGATTCACATTCGTCACGCAGACATCGTCCAGATCGATCAACGTGATCGCGCCGATCCCACTCCGCGCGAGCCCTTCGACCGTCCAAGACCCCACACCTCCCACGCCGATCACGCACACATGTGCCCTCTGCAATTGTTTCAGACCTTCCCGGCCAAAAAGTCGCCCCACTCCACCAAAGCGATTTAAGTAATCCTCATTCATGGAATTTTTTCAGCACACGATCATTCATAAAGAACCACGGATGAACACGGATCGACACGGATTTAAACTCATAAGGAGGAAGATTTTTGCGCGGAGAAAATCGATCTATCTGCTAGGGATCGGAACCCAAGATTAATCCTGATGGTTCTGGAGATTGTCATCCATCCGTGTTCATCCGTGGTGAAAAGAGATCAGTCTTCTTTTGCCGGCTTCAAACCAGCAACCATCGCCTGCATGTCACGGCCAGAGGGCTTCTGGAAGATACGCAGATCAAACTCTCCAATGACAGAGAGGATGTGATCAAAGATATCGGCCTGAATCGCTTCATAATTGGCCCATACTTGATCTGTGGAGAAGACATAAATCTGGATCGGCAAACCGTGCTCGGCGGGCTCAAGCTGACGCACTAAAAACGTGAGATTCTGGTGGATTTGCGGATGCGCTTTCAGGTAAGCAACGCAATAGGCCCGAAAAGTCCCGGCATTGGTGATGCGACGTCCATTGCCCAGAATCGTGAGATCTGTGCCACGCTCTTCGTTAGCCTTCTTAATCTCATCCCGCTTCTTATTCAGATAGTCCTTGAGGAGATCTATTTTGCTCCAGCGCTCGATCAGTTCCTCATCGGCAAAGCGAATCGATTGCACATCAATAAACAAGGAGCGTTTGATCCGCCGCCCGCCGGATTCTTTCATGCCTCGCCAATTTTTAAACGAATCCGAGATCAGATTATAGGTCGGGATCGTGGTGATGGTTTTATCCCAATTCTGCACCTTCACAGTCGTCAGTGAGACGTCGATCACATCGCCGTCAGCTCCGGCTTTCGGCATTTCAATCCAGTCTCCCACTCTGACCATGTTGTTTACGGAGATCATGATCCCGGCCACAAAGCCCAGAATAGCATCACGGAAGACCAACAACAGCACGGCGGTTAATGCACCCAAGCCTGACAACAGATAGACCGGCGATTTATCGAGGATCGTCGCGAGCACCAAAATCACCCCGAGCACCGTCGCGACCAATTTCAGTGCCTGAAAAAAGCCTTTAATCGGCATACCCGCACTGTTTTTTCTATTATCCGAGATGATCTGAATTGCATCCAGCACTGCAAAAAAGATGCCGACCATGATGAGAATGAGGTAGATATTCACCGCGGCATTCACCCCCGCGAGCACCTCAGGGGACTTGCCAAGCACATCGTCGCCAAAAGCGTTGATGATCATCGCGGGAACCAAGTGCGAGAGGCGTGTAAACACGTTCGATTCGACAAAGGCATCATCCCATTCGGACTTCGTGTATTTCACGATTCGTTCCACCGCCCCCACAATGATTCGTTTGGCGATAAAATTACCCAGCCACGCCAGACAGAGCACCGCCACAATGCCAACCCAGGTGCCCATCAAGCCAGCATCTACCACGGGTATACCGTAGCCGATCAGCAATTCACGAATCCATGTAATCAGGCTTTCCATAATTTTCATATTGGGTGCCTACCTCGCCACGATGCAACCCCGCGGAACGATTTACTCCGTCAGCGCTAGCACCCGCTCCACGGACTCAATCGCTCGCTCTTCACGAGCAGCAAAATCTCCCTTCAATTCTACAAACGGCAAATCCCGAGCGATCAGTGTTTGCCGCCAGAGTTGCCTGCACATTTCACGGCCCTCGGGATCAGGAAAACTCCGCTGAGGGTCGGGCGTAAACCCGATGTCCGTATCGCACAGCAAATAGAGATCATAGCCCTGGCATCGAGTGTCCGCCTCGTTGCGCACCCAATCGGGACATTTGCCACCATAGAGCAGATCAGCCCAGAGCACATTCGTCAGCAGATCTGTATCGCAAAACAGCACCCGCTTCGCGCGCTTGGCCGCGGCATCTTCGGTTTCCATCTGCACACGCGCAATCGTGCCCAAGTCGTCTGCTGTGATCTTCCCATCATGCGCGTCCCAAAATTCGCGCACATATTCCGGCACGCAGGGCTCGCCGAAATGCTTCGCCAATGCTTCTGCCAACGTGCTCTTGCCCGTCGATTCAGCTCCCGTGACTACGATCCGCCTAACCATGCTGAGTTTCGCGGAAAGATTTACGCCACTCGAAATACCCGCCAAGGGCCAACACGAGGAAGAGCGCATACAGCACAGAAAACCAATATAATCCCGACATCCAATAGACCGCAATCGCGGCCAGATTCACCATGACCCATCCGATCCAATTTTCCAGTTTCTTCCGCACCTGGAGCAACTGGGCTAAAATGCTGAACGTCGCGATAAACGAATCACGATACGGCATCGCGTTATCGGTGTAGGTTTGTTGATACCAGCCCCACAAAAGCGTGCCCGCGACTCCCGCCACGATGCATCCGATCCGCGCCTCCCAACTCAATTGCGTGACCGGAAGCACTGAGCGATTATCTCCTGGCCGCGACCAATGCCACCACCCGTAGACCAGCACGACAAAGAAGAAGCCCTGCAGCTTCATATCCGCGTAAAGCGTCGCGCGATAGAACACCACCCCAGAGAGCAGCACTTGCACGAGACCCACCGGGAAAGTCCAAATGCTCTGGCGGATCATTAACCCAACCCCCAGTAGTCCGAAAATCGTCGCGAGCTGCTCATACCAAGAAGCCCCGATGATCGCGCCCCAGATCATGAGCAAAATATCGAACACAGGCTGCAGTATCTCGAGCCCCTTCTGCAGCAAGTCCATCATGCATTTGCCTCCGCATAGGCTTCCATCGATTCACGCGTCACCACATGGCGACTCGCACAACGCGGGCAACGAATCTCAATCTTCGGATCTTCCGCAAACAGCGCATCAGCATCCTGTCGCATCGACGGCAGCAGCACCTGCATCATGCGCTCCTGATTGCAGCCGCAATGCCAACGCTGCACTCGCGTTTCCATGAGCGTGAGTTTTTCCGAGTCGTCGATCTTGGCGACATCCTCCGCGGTCAAACCGCGCAACCATTCCAAATCGCAATCAGGGTGCTCCGTAATCATCGCATAACTATCCTCGCCGGTTTCAAAGTAGCGCGCCGCGCGCTGCTCACTTTGCGCATAAAACATTTCGACTGCCGCGAACGGATCGCCGCCTGTAATATTCACCGCACTGCGACGCATCTCACCTTTGCCACGAATCACATCCGCCGACAAAAGTCCCTCCGGCATCTGCCGCACGTTTTCCGTGAAAATCCGGCCCGTCACTGAGCCAAAATTATTATCCCCGGTGAGGAAAACATTCACCAACGGCTGCTGATAATTCATCGTCCAAGCCGTCAGCACATTTCGTGGCTGCGACGCGCAATGGAGCGTAAACGCCGCCAACGCGCGCTTAAACATCTCACCATGCTCAGGAGTCGGCTTCAGCTCGTGATCCGACAAGTGCAGGAAGTAATCGACAAACAAATCGCTGAAGTTCGCCCGCGCGAGCAACGCATTGCGTTCGCGCACGAAGTAGGTTTTCACTTCGAGTCCGGCCTCGGCTGGATTCACTGGTGTCGATTCTGGCATGAGAACAAGGAGACACACCTCCACAGAATCTCAAGCGCACATCATAGAGTCCTGAATCTTCGCCACATACCGAGCCGTGATTGAATGTGGAAATCAGGAAACAAGGCAGGAACAGAAAATATCCCATTCATGTATTTGGAATTCGGAGTATTGGTCTGATGGATTGCTTCCAACTTTCCAGTTTTCCACATTTAATCGCCGAATCTGATAATTCGCGCTGAGCAGCTCTACTTTCCGAGCTGCTTCTGCAGTTTCTTGATCTTCGGGGCGATCACATACTGGCAGTAGCCTGCGTTGGGATTGTTCGCGAAGTAGTCCTGATGGTAGCCCTCGGCTTCCCAGAATTTTTCTAGAGCTACGATGTCGGTCACGATCGGATCGCGGAAGGTTTCCTGAGCAGCGTCGCGAGATTTGATCGCGGCAGCTTTCTGCGCTTCGTCGGCATAGAGAATGATCGAGCGATACTGCGTGCCGATATCCGCACCCTGCTGATTAAGCGTCGTGGGGTTATGCGCATCCCAGAAGAAATCGAGTAGTGTGGCCAAGGAGACCTGCTCTGGATCGAAATCGATTTTGATCACCTCCGCATGGTTCGTGCGTCCCGTGCCGATCTCTTTGTAAGTCGGCTTAGACGTTTTGCCACCGGAGTAACCACTGACGACCGACTTCACGCCGGGAAGCATTTCGTAAGCGGCTTCGGTGCACCAAAAGCAACCGCCACCAAGGACGAGGGATTCTGTTTTAGCTTGAGTGGTCATAGGTAAGGCAATGGCGCTGAGGAGCGCAAATAGGGTGAATACTTTCATACCGATTAGAGCCATCATGCGCGAAACTATTCCCGACGCAAGTGGCTCCATAATACGAATCAGCTCGAAACCCAATCGAGTTGCTGTTCCATCCAAATCTACCCCATGCCTACCCGAGCCGAAAGTTCGATCGAAAAACTGCCTTTCATGTGGTCCCCCGAAGAGCAGTCCGAAGCAATCGACAGCTACATCGGCTTTCGGGGGACGTTCGAATTGGCGAAAGCGGCCTCCGTTGAATTCACGATCATTGGTGTCACTTGGTTTACAGGTTGGTTAGACAGCGACTATTTTTGCGAGGGACCCGCGCGATTCCCTCAATCGTTTCCTGAATATCAAACATTCACCGTAGAACTACCCGCCGGTCGGCACGTCGTTGCTGTGCTCGTCAACCATATTGGCATCTCGACCCGCACTCTGAAGCCTATGGCTCCCTTCCTCGCCTGCACGGGTTTGGTGGACGAACATTCCATTTCAATTGATTGGAAGTGCACGCGATTTGCTGGTTACACGCCAGAGGTCCGACGCGTGAATCCTCAGCTCGGTTTTATCGAATGGTGCGACACACGACTCAATCCGGTCGCTTGGCAATCCGACGAATTCGACGACCAATCATGGAACGAGCCCATCGCAGTCACGCGAGAGATTGGCCCTCTCCAACCGCTCTCCATCTCCAACCCCCGCAACATCGAACACGCTCTCACGCCGCTGTCCAAAGGCTCGCTCACCGAAACTTTTGGCTACGAACGCGACGATATCCCCGCGCGGTTTTTTCTCCGCGATCTCGCACCTACTGATCTTCCCGCGCAGGGCATCTGGCGACGATACGACTTGGGCCGAGTGCGCTTGATGCGACCGCGTTTCGAACTGGATTTACCGACCGGCACCGTCGTCGAATTCGCCTACAGCGAATCACTCGTGCAGGATCGAGTCTCGCCGTGGATCACCCTCTCCGCGGGGGATTCGTGCAACCTCGATCATTACATCGCGCGCGGTGGACCACAGGAATTTTTCCCGCTCGCCCCTCGTGGTGGGCGTTTTCTGGAAATCCACATTCTTGCACCAGAAGCCTCGGTAAAATTCCTCCGCGAATCAGTGATCGAACGGGCGTATTACGGCGAGGCCGGTGGCACGCTCCGAACGGGCGACGCCTTGCTCGATCGCATCTGGTCAGTCGGCGTCGAAACGCATCGCGCCTGCTCCGAAGATGCGATCACCGACAATCCTACCCGCGAGCGCGGGCAATGGTCGGGCGATGTCGTCACTGTTGGGATGGACATCGCCGCGACTGCGTTTGCGGATCTTCGCTTGTGCCGCCGCAGCCTCGTGCAATGCGCCCAATCCGCCCGTGAAGACGGGCTCGTGGCGGGATTATGTCCGGGTGGTGCGGCCTATCTCACGACTTACGCCGCACAATGGATCAATGCCTGCGTGCACTACTGGGAGCTCACGGGTGAACGCGAATTGCTCGTCGCGATGCTGCCTTACGCCGAGCTCAATCTCGCCGCCTTTGCCGCGCAAACCACCGACAATGGCATCGCCGACGCACTCGGTTGGGGTTTCGTCGATTGGGGCTACGTGCGCAATCCCGGCCCGAGCGATATGGGTGTAAACCTGCACTACTACGCTGCGCTTCAGGGCATGATCCGATGGTGTGATGCGCTCGGGCTCGCAAATCGACGCGTTCACTTCCTGACCAAAGCTGATGAACTCCGCGCTTTGATCCGCACCTATTTCGAAGCCGAATTTCAACAGGGCAAAGATCCATGGACTCGCATCGGATACCACCGCTCCGCGCTCGGACTACGGCTCGGGTTCTTCGACGCGACCCAATCGAAACAAGGCCGCCAATTTTTGCAGGCGCACATGCTGCGCTGTTTTCCCAATCAAACCGATGCCCCGCGACTCAGTGATCCCGGCGCAAATAATCCACAACTCATCACCCCCTACTTCGGTCACTTCGCGTTGCCGGAGCTGATCGAACACGGCGGTATGGATTTCGTGCTCGATCAATACCGCACCTGCTGGGGCTGGTCGCTCGGCAAAGATCGCACGACTTGGCTTGAGGTTTTCGATACACGTTGGAGTCACTGCCACCAATGGGCCGGCTGCCCCACCTGGCAACTCTCACGCTACCTCCTCGGCCTGCAACCACGCTTCGACTTAGGAGAGATGCATTACAGCCTCTCGCTCCACACCGGATCGCTCCCCGCCGCAAATGGCACCCTCCCCATCGCCGGAAAAGAGGAGGTCATCACGATCTCATGGACCAAGGTCGGCGATACCCTCAACTACACATTGAACACAACGATCCCGTTAACCCTGCACTCCGCCGAAAAACTCGGCGGCGGCACCGTGTCCGTCGAACGCGATTACACCGCAACCTGGTCGCTCGACGCGTGTTCATGATCGATTGTAGGGCGGGGTCGCCGCACCCCGCCTCGAAAGTCTTTGGACACTCGATGGCGGGATCAGCGATCCCGACCTACATTAGCGAAAATTAGCGTTCATTAGCGGTTAAAAATCCGCCCCTCACCGCGTCAGTTTACGGTATTTAATCCGGTGCGGTTGGTCGGCGTCCTTGCCCTTGCGCTTCTTGAAATCTTCCAGATACGCCGAGTAGTTCCCTGCAAACACCTTCACCGTGCTATCGCCCTCGAACGCCATGATGTGCGTGGCGACGCGATCGAGGAACCAACGATCATGCGAAATGATCACCGCGCAACCTGCGAAGTTTTCGAGTCCGTCTTCCAAGGCGCGGATCGAGTTCACATCGAGATCATTGGTCGGCTCATCAAGCAGGATCAGATTCGCACCGCTTTTGAGCACGCGTGCGAGCAACACGCGGTTGCGTTCACCACCGGAGAGGATGCCGACTTTCTTCTGCTGATCCGCACCGGCGAAACCAAACTTCGCGCAATACGCCCGGCTGTTCACCTTGCGTTCACCGATGGACATCATCTCTTCGCCGCCACTGATCACTTCCCAGATTGTTTTCTCATCCGCGAGCGAATCACGCGACTGCTCGACGTAAGCGAGCTGCACCGTATCGCCGACTTTGAATGACCCCGTATCGGGTTTCTCCAAATCGGTGATCAACTTAAACAACGTCGTCTTACCCGCGCCGTTCGGCCCGATCACGCCGACGATGCCGCCGGGAGGCAGCGAGAAGTTTAGGTTTTCAAAAAGCAGCTTGTCGCCGTAGCCCTTGCTCACACCGGTCGCTTCAACCACGAGGTTTCCCAGACGTGGACCCGGCGGGATGATGATCTCAAATTTCTCCTCCTGCTCCTCCACGTTTTGATTAAGCATCTGCTCGTAAGCATTGAGTCGCGCCTGCCCTTTCGATTGACGCGCCTTGGCGGAGGATCGAATCCACTCCAGCTCGCGCGCCATCGATTTCTGACGGCGATCTTCCGTGCGCTGCTCCACCGCGAGTCGCTTCTGTTTCTGCTCCAACCATTGCGAATAGTTCCCCTCCCACGGAATCCCGTGACCGCGATCAAGTTCGAGAATCCACCCGGCCACGTTGTCGAGAAAGTAACGATCATGCGTGACCGCGATCACGGTGCCTTCGTAACGCGCGAGATGCTGCTCCAACCAATTAACGCTCTCCGCATCCAAATGATTCGTCGGCTCATCGAGCAGGAGAATCGAAGGCTTCTGCAACAACAGACGCGCGAGTGCCACGCGACGCCGTTCGCCACCGGAAAGGGTATCCACAATCGCATCCGAGGGCGGACAACGCAGCGCATCCATCGCCTGCTCCACCAGCGGCGCGACGTCCCATGCCCCGAGTGCATCGATCTTTTCCTGCAACTTGCCCTGCTTCTCACTGATCGCATTCTGCGCGGCATCGTCTTCCGCTTCAGCCAGCTCATCCCAACTATTATCATACGCATCCGTCATATCAGTGAGATGCTTCACGCCCTCCTCGACACAATCCTGCACGGTCGCACCAGCAGTCAAAGAAGGTTCCTGTTCGAGCAGACCCACGCTGTAGCCGGGTAGAAACTCGACCTGCCCATCGATCTCCTTATCGTGTCCCGCGAGGATGCGCATCAGCGATGATTTACCCGAGCCATTGAGGCCCAACACGCCGATCTTCGCGCCGTAGAAAAACGACAACGACACATTGCGCAGGATTTCCTTGCGCTCGATTTTCTTCGAGACGCCGATCATCGAGAAAATTACTTTGGGGGTATCTCCAGATTGAGCCATGGCACCGTGATAATCGTCCGCCACCGCCACGCAAGCCTGCTGGATCGCCACCCCGAAAGATCAGACTCAATCCAATTAACGCGGAGCGCGCAGAGGACGTGGAGCCTGATTCCCAACTTCACTCCGCGCTCTTCGCGATCTCCGCGTTTAAATATCTGCATCTTTATAACCGCCCAATCATAGCTCGACTTGGCCGCGAGCATTCCCGAAATTAGCCCTACCCCATGAACAACGAGATACTCTGGCTCGTCCGACTAAGCCTCGATCAAAACCTGTTCAATCGTGAGCAAGCCGTCGCCGTGAAAAACGCCGTTGGTGAGGCTGCCGAGTTAATGGACTTCGCGCAAAAGCTCATCGATGAAGGCATCGTTGATGACGTTTCCAGTTTGGAAGGCATCGCTGGTGATGCCATGGCCAAAGCCACCGACGGCCCTCCAGAAGACGATCCCTTTGCGGAATCTTCTGCCGAACCCGCCGCCGCGGAAACTTCCGATGAAGAAGAGGACGACACTCCCGCTCAATCACCCGCCGCAGGCAGTTCCAATTTCCCCTTCGATTCGATGGACGCGCTCGACGACGACGCGCTTGCGTCTGCTCTCCGCGAACTCCTCAAAGCCACCGCCCGCGACGGAGCGAGTGATCTGCACCTTTCGACTGATGCCCGTCCTTTTATTCGCAAGCACCGCAGCTTCGAATTTCTCAGCGATCATGCGTTGACCGCTGAAGAAGCACTGCGCCTTAACACCGCGCTGCTTTCCGAGGGACAAAAGAAGACTTTCCTTGAGCTCAAGGATTACGATTACGCCCTGGCTCTCAGCCAAGCGGATCGCTACCGCGTGAATCTCATGTTTCACAAGGAAGGCGCCGCCGGATCCTACCGCATGGTGCCGGAGAAGATCCGATCGTTAAGCGAGCTCGGGTTCGGCAAACACGAGCCGACCCTCCAGAAAATGCTGAGCTTCCACAACGGTCTCATTCTCGTGACTGGTCCCGTGGGTTCCGGCAAAACCACGACGCTCGGTTCGATGGTCGATACGCTCAACGCCGCACGCGAAGATCATATCATCACCGTCGAAGATCCGATCGAAGTCGTGCACATGGCCAAGGGTTGCAACGTCAGCCAGCGCGAGGTGGGCCCGCACACCAGATCGTTTGGCTCCGCACTCAAAGGCGCGCTGCGCGAAGATCCCGACATCATTATCATCGGCGAGCTGCGCGACCTCGAAACCATTGAGATGGCGATCAGCGCCAGTGAGACCGGTCACCTCGTGATCGCCACCATGCACACCAGCGATGCCGCCACCACGCTCAATCGATTGCTCGATGTTTTCCCTCCCGGTCAGCAAACGCAGGTCCGCGCGAGTGTTGCCGAAAGTCTGCGCGGCATCATTTGCCAACGCCTCCTCCCCTCGACCGAAGGCGGACTCAATCTCGCCTGCGAGATCATGATCAACAACACCGCCATCTCCAATCTCATCAAAGAAGGTAAATCCGTCGGCCTCCGCAACGCAATGGAGACGGGTGTGCGCGACGGCATGTGCCTGATGGACAATGTCATTTTCGCCCAATGGAGCGACGGCCTGATCTCCGCCGAAACCGCCCGCGCCAACATCGCCAACAAAATGCTCCTCGCAAAAATCACCTGATCCCTGTGCCGCATCCGGATCGCCTAGTTTCTTCCTTCCCCGATCTCCAATCTCCCAACTCCGATCTCCGATAATCCCCCATGGCCGCTCTTGATTCACTCCTGCGCAAGATGATCGAAGAAGGTGGTTCCGACCTTCATCTGACCGTCGGCCTACCTCCGAAGATCCGCAACTCCGGCGCGCTCGTCCCCCTTGAAGACACGCCCATCGATACCGCGACGATGGAATCGTTGCTCCAAGAGATCTGCTCACCCGAGCGCTGGGAAGAGTTTCTCGAGAATAAAGACCTCGATCTCGCTTACGAAATCGAAGGGCTCGCACGTTTCCGCGGCAACTACCTCTACAATCACTGGGGACAAGCGGCCGTATTTCGTCAGATCCCCGCGGAGATTCTTTCCTTCGAAAAACTCAATCTCCCCGAATCGCTTAAGAAGCTCTGTCACCTCAACGAAGGTCTCGTCGTCGTCACCGGCCCCACCGGCAGTGGTAAGTCCACCACCCTTGCCGCGATGATCGACTACATTAACGAGAATCTCTGCAAACACATCATCACGATCGAGGACCCCATCGAATTCGTGCACCCCGTGAAGAAGTCCGTGATCGTTCACCGCGAAGTCGGCGAACACACCAAGACTTTCGCCTCAGCGCTCAAAGGAGCGATGCGCCACGATCCCGACATCCTCCTCCTCGGTGAAATGCGCGAACTCGAAACCATCAAGCTCGCGCTCGGCTGCGCCTCGATGGGCATGCTCGTCTTTGGCACCCTGCACACCAACAACGCGCCAAAAACCGTTGACCGTATCATCAACACCTTCCCCGCCGAAGAGCAGAATCAAGTGCGCATCATGCTCGCCGGATGTCTCTCCGGCGTCGTCGCGCAACTCCTCTGCAAACGCCAACCGAAAGGCCGCTGCGCCGTCCACGAGATCCTCCTCAAACACGAGGCCCTGCCCAACACGATTCAAAGCGGCCGCATCGCCAACATCCGTTCGATCATCGAAAGCAGCGCCGCCGAAGGTATGACCACCATGGACAACAGCCTCATGGCCCGCGTCAAAGACGACACCATTTCAGCCAAAGAGGCCTACATGAAGTCCTCCGACAAAGCCCTCTTCGCCCCCCTCCTCAAACCAGGTGATCTGGACGCGGAGCATTGAGTTATTCGTCAATCATCAGTGCTGAATGCATGCATAAATAGGAGTTTCCGGAATTTCTATTTCCTCAAGAAATGTCATCAATAGCTCCTTTAAATCTTCTTCAATCGGATCAAAATTGTGATCTGGGTTAAGAATAAATACTACTAACTTAGTAGCATCCTGTGCATCCAAAGGAGCATTCAACTGCTCGATAGCTTCAGTGTAACTATCGGTTATCTTTTTAGCTAAAGCAGGTGGAATCTTGGTCGTATGGAGAAGCTTATCATCGCCATACCAACTCAGTCTCTCATTTAGAGAATGATTAACAGTTTTAACTTCGGCATAGTGGGGACGAGTCGACACCATTCCACGCCAGTCAGGAGATTTTGAGTTTCCTCTTGTCGGCACAATAACCACATCCGAACAGCCATAATTTTCCTGTAGTATCTTGGCTCCCAGCGCTTCATTCAACGTATCATGAAGCTTCTCCCAGTCTCGTTTATTCTTGGTGTCGCACGCCGTAGCAGTTGGACCAATTTTTTCCTGAAACAGGCTCCATTGTGAAGCTGGGACAAAACTCAACCAGTTTTCAATCTTACGATAATAGGCCAAAGTAACAGTATCAGGGAATTGTAACCGCTGCGGAAATCGTAAGAAGAAATTATTCCTATCAGATGAAACAAATCGGTCATATAATTCCGTTAAACGAGGGAGCTGCATCCGAAAGTCGTTCATCATGCCTGCAATCTTTACATAGTAAAAATGCCGGAGTCCATACAGTTGCAAAATCCCAATCTATGATGCACTTTTCGAAAGATGAGCACCGTGACTGAAATCGAATCTGCGCTGGAGAAACTACCCGAAGAATCTCAACGGCAGGTCGCGGCATGGCTCGAAGCGAAATTGTGGCCGGAGACACCAGCGATGCATGCTGCGATTAATGAAGCCGAACGTTCCTTGGTCGAGGAAGGCGGAGTAACCTTGGAGGATGCCCGTCAAAACATCCGCCAATGGATTACCGAGTAATCTTCTCTCGTCCGGCTCTTCGCGATCTAGGTCAGATCGCTCGCTACATTGCGAAAGACAATCCAGCAGCAGCGGAACGTGTCGGGTTACAGTTACTCGCCTTGTCGGAATCGCTGAAGGCGTTGCCGCGAAGAGGCAGAGAACTCAAAGGCCTACCTGGAGTGCGCCAACTCGTGCACAAATCATATCTGATCTCATACCGCATAGCTGAAACAGATCAGTGCGTTTACATCTTACGTTTCTGGCATTCCAAACGAGATCCTCTGAGTTGGAATCCCGATCAATAAGTCGACATGCTCACGTCCCCACACAGTCCGATTTCTCCTCTATCAAGGTGATGGGTGGCACCTTGGTTTTTCGCGGCACACGGGTTCCAGCTCAGACGCTGCCTGACTATCTCAACGACGGGTCCTCACTTGATGAGTTTCTTGAGTTCTTTCCCTCGGTGCAGCGCGAGGATGCCTCAGTGTTTCTGAGACTTATCAACGAAGCCGACAGATAAAATCTCACTTCTCTTGAGACTTCTGAGCCTCTTTGCGGCTAATCCTCTTTTGAGAATCTGACTATTCATTCCTGATGATGGCCACATAAGGCTCAGAATGCACAGAAGCAGAAAAGATCTCAGGCAGTTTTGAGTCTCTTGAGCCTTATGCGGCCAATTCTTCTGTCCTACCTGATTCCCATCAGTGACTATTAGCGTTCATTAGCGGTTAAACAAAAAGGCGTCACACCGCGGATGACCACGAAGTGACGCCTTTGATTGAATACGGATTCTTCGCTTACTTCACATCGAAGCGGTCCGCATTCATCACCTTGTTCCAGGCGGCGACGAAATCGGTCACGAACTTTTCAGACGCATCGCTTTGGGCATAGACCTCGGCGATGGCACGGAGTTGGGAGTTTGATCCGAACACCATGTCGACACGTGTGCCGGTCCACTTCACATCGCCCGTCTCACGGTCGCGAAGCTCAAACGCGGTCTCGGCTTCCGAGGTCGCTTTCACTTCGTTGCCCATGTCGAGCAGGTTGATGAAGAAGTCGTTGGTCAGTGACTCAGCGCGATCCGTGAACACACCCTCCTGCGACTTACTGTGGTTGGCATTGAGGGCGCGCATGCCGCCGATGAGCACGGTGAGTTCCGGTGCGGTCAACGTGAGCAACTGTGCCTGATCGATGAGGAGCTGCTCGGCGATGCGACCGAAGCCGCCCTTGCTGTAGTTGCGGAAGCCATCGGCGTTTGGTTCGAGATAGTTGAACGAATCGACTTCGGTTTGTTCTTGCGAGGCATCGCCGCGACCCGGCGTGAAGGGAACCTCCACTTCCTGACCACCACTCTTTGCGGCTTGTTCGATTGCGGCGCAACCACCGAGGACGATCAGATCGGCCATGGAGATTTTCTTGCCGTCGGACTGCGCGGAGTTGAACGCACTTTGCACGCCTTCGAGCGCTTTGAGCACTTTCGCCAAGCGAGCGGGTTGATTAACTTCCCAATCCTTCTGCGGTGCGAGACGGATGTGGCCACCGTTGGCGCCACCACGTTTGTCGGAGCCGCGGAAGGTCGAAGCCGAAGCCCAAGCGGTCGAAACGAGCTCGGGAATCGAAAGACCAGTCGCGAGTATCTTGCCCTTGAGGTCGGCGATATCACTCGCGTCGACCAGAGGATGATCGACGGTGGGAATCGGATCCTGCCAGATCAGATCTTCCGCCGGAACTTCCGCCCCGAGATAAAGTGACTTTGGTCCCATGTCACGGTGAGTGAGCTTGAACCAGGCGCGAGCAAAGGCATCGGCAAACTGATCCGGGTTTTCGAAGAAGCGACGCGAGATTTTCTCGTAGGCCGGATCCATCCGCAGCGACAGATCGGTCGTGAGCATCGTCGGGCGATGCTTCTTCGCGGGATCGAAGGCATCGGGCACGGTTTCGTCGTCGGTCTTGGCGACCCACTGGTGCGCACCAGCCGGGCTCTTGGAGAGTTCCCATTCGTAATTGAACAGGTTTTCGAAGTAGCCGTTGCTCCACTTGGTGGGCGTAGAGGTCCAAGTGACTTCCAAACCACTAGTGATAGAATCAGCACCCTTACCGCTACCATAGGTGCTAGCCCATCCGAGACCTTGCTCGGCCATGCTCGCGCCTTCGGGCTCGCGACCGACATGTGATTCAGGGCCGGCACCGTGTGTTTTGCCAAAGGTGTGGCCACCGGCGATCAGCGCGACGGTTTCCTCGTCGTTCATGGCCATGCGGGCAAATGTTTCGCGGATGTCGTGCGCAGCGGCCAGCGGATCAGGGTTACCATTGGGTCCCTGAGGGTTTACATAGATCAAACCCATCTGCACGGCCCCCAATGGATTCTCGAGCTCGCGCTCTCCGTGGTAGCGTTTGTCGCCGAGCCATTCGGCTTCCGATCCCCAGTAAACATCTTCTTCGGGTTCCCAGGTATCGGCGCGACCGCCGGCAAAACCGAAGGTCTTGAAGCCCATCGATTCCAGCGCGCAGTTACCAGAGAGGATCAGCAGATCGGCCCAGGAAATCTTGTTGCCGTATTTCTGTTTGATCGGCCAAAGCAGGCGGCGGGCCTTGTCGAGATTAGCGTTGTCCGGCCAGCTATTGAGCGGCGCGAAACGCTGCTGCCCGGTGCCGCCTCCACCGCGACCATCAGTGACGCGGTAGGTGCCGGCACTGTGCCAGGTCATTCGCACGAAAAGCGGCCCGTAGTGACCGAAATCGGCCGGCCACCAATCTTTCGAATCCGTCATCAACGCGTAGAGATCTTCTTTGATCGCCTTCAGATCGAGCTTCGCAAACTCCTCCGCGTAATCGAAGCCATGGCCCATTGGATCGGGCAAATTGGAGTTTTGGTGCAGCATCTTGATATTGAGCTGATTCGGCCACCAGTCGCGATTGGACTGTCCTCCATTGGTTGTGTGAGTGGGCTTCGGCGTGGAGCCGTGCATGTGCGGGAATGGGCATTTGCCGCCGCTTTCGTCATTATGTGGTGCGTCCATGGTATTCTTAATTCGGGGATTATGTTTTTAGAATTGTTCCGGTCATAACGGTCATGACCTAAAGAATGATCACCTGATTAGGCGTTCCTATTTCAGGGAGTTCTAGCCATAAGATAGCAGAGTCCTCGGTCGATCAAAATTGATGATGAATGTAGATTGAATCCTTTGTTCTTCTGGCCGGAATAGTTCCGCTTATGGAAAACCGTCTGATCAGACTCATATAGCGGACTTAGCGGTGTGCAAATTTCACCCAGCAATATTCCAACCTAAAGAAAATCTAAGCCAACTTGCCCAGGAGCTTCTTCAACTGCCCAGCGTGATCCTTAGTGTCCACCTTCTCCGCAATCGCCAACACCTTGCCATCGGTATCGATCACATAAGCTGCCCGCACCGGGCCGGTAAACTTCCGACCATACATCGATTTCTCGATCACTGAATCCGTGGCCTGCGCGAAAAGATCGTCCGGATCGGACGCCAGCGTGTAGCTCACTCCTTTTTTCGCGGCATACTTACGATGGGAGCCACAAGTATCACGACTCAGCGCGACGAGATTATAACCGAGTTCATCGAATTCATCCGCATGCGCGACCAAGCTATCGTTCTGCCGATCACAGCCCGGCGTGTTGTTGCGCATATAGACGGAGACGATAGTCGGCCGCGTCAGCAGCTCCTTAAACTTGATCTCCTTCTCCTCGTCACCTTGCACGATTTTGATTCGAAACCCTGTTTTCACCTTCTTGCCCGTTGTGATCATGATCCCAGAGTCAGCCCAACGATCTGCGCGCGTCAAACGAAGAGGCTTGCACCAGCTCAGACTCACGGCTTCTTATTTCTACACCTAACCTCGTATGAAGTCCGTCAAGATACCCGCATTCGAACTATTCCTCCACGAGATGATCCCTCTCGCGAAGGCGATGGAAGTGGGCGTCGAGGTCAGTGATGATCAATCTCTCGTGCTCAGTGCACCCAAGGAGCAGAATAAGAACTCTCTCAACACCGCGTTTGGCGGCAGCCTCGTGTCCCTCGCAACCCTCGCCGGATACGGCGTCGTTTGGGAGCTCATGAAGAACGAGAAAGAATCCGGTAAAGCCGAATGGAGCATTGTCGTGAAAGAAAGCCGCGCCGCCTACCGCCGTCCCGTGATCGGTGATCTCCGCGCCATCTGCGAACGTCCCGCTCAAGCCGTGATCGCGGAATTTAAGGATGCCCTTTCCCGCTACGGCAAAGCCAAGCTCAAGCTCCACGCCAAAGTAGTCGAAGAAGGCGAAACCGCCGTCGACGTAACCGCCGCCTTCGTGGTGTCACGATAAACACACACACCTTTTCAGATGTAGGGCGGGATCGCTGATCCCGCCTTTTTTGTGCCCACCAATCAAATTGATCGAGGTGGCCCGTTACCACCGAGCGAGTTTCACCGCAAAGCACGCTAAGATCGCGAAGAAAATCCATCTGAACCTTTGCGTTCTTTGCGACCTTAGCGGTTAAGAAATCGCGATGCTTAAGGGCTGATCGTTTCCAGCCTTCCAGCTTTCCACATTAAGAAATTCCGGTTCCGCAATTTTTCTCATTCAGAGGTCCCGCACAAACCTATCTGGATTGGAGAGAAAACTGCGCATTAAGCTCACGTGTTCCAATTCATCGAATGCAGTTTCTTTCACGCCGTCTTCATTGAACTGCAAGATCCGCGCGCCCGGATAGGCCAGCAGCAACGGCGAATGCGTCGCCACGATCAACTGCGCCTCCTCTTCTTCCACGATCCGTTTCATCAAACTGATAAACGCGAGCTGCCTTTGTGGTGAGAGTGCCGCTTCGGGTTCGTCGATCAGGTAAAGCCCCTTCGGCACGAATCGCGCCTGAAAGAACTGAAGGAAACTTTCCCCATGCGACATCGCGTGCAGATCCTCGCCATAGCGATTATCCATCGCGGCCTTCTGCGCCAACATGTAACCGCGCACACGAGCATCATCCGCGAATCGATCCGCGAGCCCCTGCATCTCCTCGCCACGCGTTTTTAGGCTTCGCGCAAAATTAAAGAAGTCCTCAGCCCGCAAAAAGAAGCCCTTCTTCGTGCGCGGCAGCCAAGACAAGCGCATCGCCTTCGCCAGCGGTTCGACCGGCTGTAAAGTAGGATCCTTATCCAATGGCACTCCCGTCGCGGGCGGCAACTTGGCCTTCAATGCCATCGCTTCCAGCAACGTCGATTTACCCGAACCGTTCTCGCCCACTAATAAGGTGACCGGCGTATTAAACTCGATCTGCTCCAGCTCGCGCAGCGCCGGCACTGTAAATGGATACTCCTCCCGTGTAGTCCCGCCCTCAGGAATCGATACTCCGCGTAGATATATCATCGCAACGAATCAGCGCGAACCTGCGACATCAAGCTTGATGTCTGCTTTCCTCTGACTCTTTTAGCGCCACCACAAAAAACACCCACAGCATCGCGATGGAATAGAATGTCATGATCGATAGCCATTCCCGCCCAAAGCTTCCCAATGACGACGAAGTGCCGATCCGAAAGAACCACGAATATATGAACATTAGCAGGAGAATAATCACTCCCTGCTCCCACTTCCGCACACCAAACCCTAAGCATCGCAGGGTTCCCCAAACTACGCCGCAAATCGAAGCCCCGAAAAGAAACCCATCAGACAGCTGATCTCCAATAATCCAGATTCCAAGCACCACGACCACTAGCGAGAAAGCAGCGGCAAACTTATTAGGGAGCTTACTAAGAGACAAAGAAGTGGGGTTATTCATGGGGTATCGTTCATATGGAATCATCCAAATTTACTGCCGAGACAACGCCTCATTTACCGTCTTCCCGTAACTTCGCCGCCGCCCGTTCGCTTGCTTTCTTCTGAGGCTCCTGAAAGGAGTCCAGCCTTTGTTGCATCTTCGCGAGCAGCTCTGGTTCGGCAGATTTGGGAGACCCACCTTTGAACGGCGGCATGGGATCATACTCCATGCTCAGTTGGATCATTTTTGCCAATTCCTCGCTGTGCATCTCCGCAACCAGACGCAGCCCAAAATCAATCCCCGCGGTCACGCCTCCACCCGACACACGGTTACGATCAATCACGACACGCTCTTTAATTGGAATAGCACCGAACAGAGACAATTGATCTACGGCACTCCAATGCGATGTCGCTCGATAACCTTGCAGTAAACCCGCCGCACCGAGGATCAGCGAACCCGTGCACACCGATGTCACCCATTTCGCATTCGCTGCCTGATCGCGCAAAAAAGATAGGACCTCTTCGTCGTCCATCAGATCAATCTGCCCGGGACCACCTGGAACGCAGAGCACGTCAAGTTGCGGACAATCTGTAAACGTCGTGGACGGTTGCACCATCTGCCCGCCACCGGAAACGAGGTCACGGTTTTTCCAAACGAGATGCACTTTCGCATCAGGCACTCTCAAGAACACCTCACTCGGCCCCACTAGATCCAACAGCGTCAGCTTGGGATAAAGGAGAAACCCGATTTCCATCTTATCGCCTCAGATATGCTTCGAGTCGTCTTCGTCTTTTTTGACGTAGCCGCTTTCCTGACGCTCGTGGTTTACCGCATTTTTCTTGAGGTAAGCTTGGTAAACATCTTCAGACGTCATCCCGAGGGTTTGCGCGAGTGAGACCAGAAAGTGAAACATATCCACCACTTCGACTTTAGCGTTTTGCTCATCGAATTTCTGATACTTCGCCCACCACTTCCAGGGCACACTATCGATCAACTCGGCGGTCTCTTGTTGCATCGCACGGGTGTAGTTGAGCACCCACTTGACTTTTTCCTCATCGGTCGCCGGCGGGAGACTCACACCTATGCGCTGGTTGAGCGCGTCTTGCATTTGAAAGATTTCTTCGAGCTTATCCATTGGCTCACCCTGTGCAATCAGCAGAGCGCTGGCAAGCCCGTCGATTCGACTCAGGAAAACATTGGTTAACCTTTATGAATCATCTATTTAGCATTCAATTAGCACTTAGGCTCGGTGATTTGAGTTGCTCCAGAGCCATTCGCTGATGATAACGGCTGCTTATGGCTGATGTTGAGCGCGATTCTCGTTGCTCCGTCGGCCTTCTCACAACTCGGCGGCTCTCCATCAATTTTTGGATGAGCGCCTTAGCAAAAAACATACATAACCATGTCAGATACAGACACGTCCGGCGCCAAGGCCACTGAGCCCGCCGCGACCGCCAATACTAACGGCGATACACAGCCAAACTTCGAGTTTGGCACTTCCAGCGGATCCGGTCTTGCCCGCGGAAAGCGCAACAGCAAAGCAGCCCCTCCAATGGCCGCTTCAACTGCTCCTACGACCGACTACAAGCCCACCGCGATCGAAGTGGTAACGCCGAAAAGCGAATACCAAAATCCGTTCGCTCCCGAAGAGCCTGCCGCTGAGGCAGCTCCCGTGGCTCCAGTCGAAGCACCCAAGCCCGAACCAGTAGCCCCCGTGGCCGCTGTTGTTAAAGAAACCGTCGCACCGGCTCCCGAGCCCGTCGTCGAAAAAACCGTCGAAGTCGCAGCTCCCGAAGCTGATGAACCTAAAGCGGAACTCAATATCCTCCCTCCAGCGGAGACTAAACAAACAGCGCAAAGCTGGGAAGCTCCTTCAAAAGGTTCTTCCGAATCATCGACCGCTAGCGCCGACGATCGTCCGACTTTTCGGACGGAACGCCATAAGCAGCGCGATGAAACCGGCGAAGGCCGTAGCCAACGCACTCGTGAACCGCGTAAGCCTCGTGAAGCTCGTGAGTCTCGTGGCCCTCGTGAAAACCGTGAGCCACGCGCTCCACGTGCACCTCGCGAAGGTGGGGAGCGTCGTCCGCGCAATCGCGCAGAGGCTGCTAAACCCATCAAAAAGTCCGGTGGCTTTTTCGGCTGGTTGAAGAGCCTCTTCAGCGGTCCGGCCGAGGAAACCAAGGAATCCCGTCCTAATCGTGATGGACAGCCACGTCGCCGCAATCGCGGTGGTCGCGGTCGTAATCGCTCCGGTGGCGCCCAAGGTGGTGGCCCAAGTGATTCTCAGAATCGCGGTGGTGGTTCCCGTGAAGGTGGGAATCGCGAAGGCGGTGATCGCCCTCGTCGCAGCCGCGGTGGTCGCAACCGTAATGGCGGCGGTGGTGGGAGCAGAGATGGTGGCGGTGGTCGCAACCCTCGTCCGGAAGGACAGCAGGGCGGCGGCGCGATCTGATCGCATCCCCTCCTAATCATTTCAAAGGCGCCCGGTCTCCGGGCGCCTTTTTTGTGCATATCGTAAGTCATGTCATTGCGAGGAGTCCCGGGCGGGCGTGGCAATCCACGATTACCTTTCGGTAACATCTGCTCTTTCGTGGATCGCTTCAGTCGGCTGCGCCTCCCCCGCGATGACAAATCTGAGGGGTTCGACGCGAGCACCCTCTGGTCACGTCTACTGATTTGTGGATGTCAATGTAGGCCGCGAGCTTGCTCGCGCGGCCCATCTCTGCGCTCGCAAGCGAGCAGCCTACCAATCACCAGTCACAAAAATAAACGGCCCAGCGAAGTATTCCCTTCACTCCGACGTTCCCTCACCCTTTTCTCAAGCTCATGGCAGACCTCATCGTAAATGGCGGCAAACCCCTCTCCGGCACCATTACCCCGTCGGGCAATAAAAACTCTATCCTGCCGATTCTCTGCGCAACGTTGCTGACCGACGAAACCGTCACCCTCCGCAACGTCCCTCATATCACCGACGTCGAAAAGCTCGTCGCCTTCTTTCTCGAACAGGGCTCGAAGGTCACTTGGAAGCGCGAGACCGGTGTCCTCAAAGTTTGTCACAAGACTTTCGACGCGAGCCGCCTCAACGGCGAGCTACCCGATGGCATGCGATCCGCCGTCCTCCTTTTCGCTCCGCTTCTCCAGCGGATGAAAAAAATCCTCATCCCACTCAACGCCAAAGGCTGCTCCCTCGGTATCCGCGAACTCGATCCGCATCTCGATATCTTAGGTAAACTCGGTGCGCGGATCAGCAAGCGCAAGGGCGTCACCCTCTCACTCAAGGATCGATACCGTGGTGCGCGGCATTGGCCCGATTACATGTGCGTCACCGCATCGGAAAATTTCGCGATGGCCGCTTCCCTCGCCGAAGGAAAATCCGTTCTCCTCAACGCCGCCAGCGAACCACACGTGCAGGATCTCTGTGCCGTGCTCGTCGGCATGGGAGCTAAGATCGACGGACTCGGCACCAGCCAAATCAGCGTAACCGGAGTTAAGAAACTTCGCGGAGGCACGTTCACCATCAGTTCCGACCATCACGAAGTCGTCACCTTTCTCGCGCTGGGCGCAATCACCGGTGGCGAGGTAAAGGTTAAGAATTGTCAGACCCATCACTACGATCTGATCGATCGCGCCTTCGCCAAACTCGGCGTAAAAATCGAACATCGCGGAACCACCGCCATCGTTCGCAAGAATCAGAAGCTCATCGTCGCAACCCCATTTACCACCAACCTGCTGCCCCGGATCGAAGCTGCGCCCTGGCCTTATTTTCCCGTTGATCTGCTCCCCTGCATGATCGCGTTGTCCGTGAAGGCCGAAGGCTCCATGATGTTCTGGAACAAGGTCTACGAAGGCGGCTTCAACTGGGCTCCCGAGGTGGTGAAATTCGGCGCCCATGTCGTCGTCAACGATCCCCACCGCATCATCGTCTTCGGCGACCGCCCACTGCATCCAACCACGGTGGAAGCCCCGTATATTATTCGCGCCGCCGTCGCGCTCTACATGATCGCCGCGAGCATCCCCGGCCGTAGCGTCGTAAAAAACGCCGACACCATCAAACGCGCACATCCTTACTTTGTCGAAAACCTCCAAAGCCTCGGCGCCGAAGTCGAATGGCGCTGATCTGATTTTGGATTTTTGAATTCGGATTTTCGATTTACTCAATCAACGCCTCCTCAATTTCCCATCCCCCGTGCCTCAATCTAAAATCCCCAATCCAAAATCCGCAAACGGCGACGCGCCAGCGGAAGTCACAGGCGTTAACTTTCTCAACAGCACACTCGGTCAGGCTGACTCCCCCTCCGATGCCGCGCTCCGTCCGCTCTCGTTTGGTGATTTCACCGGGCAAGCCAAGACCGTCGAACGACTGCAAGTCATGGTCGGCGCGGCCAAGAAGCGCGAAGAACCGCTGAACCATATTCTCCTCTCCGGCCCTCCCGGACTCGGCAAAACCACCCTCGCTTTCATCCTCGGCAACGAACTCGGGCGCAACGTCCGCGTGACTTCTGGTCCCGTGATCGAAAAGGCCGGTGACCTCGCCGGGCTGCTCACCAATCTAGAAGAAGGCGACATCCTCTTCATCGACGAAATCCATCGCATACAAAAAACCGTCGAAGAATACCTCTATTCTGCGATGGAAGATTTCGCACTCGATATCATGATCGATCAAGGGCCCAACGCCCGCAGTGTGCGCCTCAACATTCCCCGCTTCACCCTCATCGGCGCGACCACCCGCAGCGGTCTGCTCACCGCGCCCCTGCGTTCACGTTTCACCCTGCAAACCCGCCTCGACTACTACCACGCCGATACTCTGGCCGGAATCGTCCACCGCAGTTGCGGCCTCCTCAAAGTCGAAATCGACGAAGCGGGCGCTCGCGAAATCGCCACGCGCTCACGCGGCACCCCCCGCATCACTAACAATCTCATCAACTTCGTGCGCGATTTTGCGCAGGAACGCGCCGATGGCCGCATCACCAAACCCGTGGCCTCCGCCGCTCTAGAACTCCTCGAAATCGACGCCGCCGGGCTCGACGAAATGGACAAACGCATGCTGCGCGTGATCGCAGATAATTATCAAGGTGGCCCCGTCGGCATGAGCACCATCGCTGTCGCCGTCGGCGAAGAACGCGAAACGCTCGAAGAAGTTCACGAACCTTTCCTCATTCAAGAAGGCTACCTCCAACGCACCTCCCAAGGCCGCGTGATCACTCCAAAAGGCTACATCGCGGTTGGTTTGAAGGCCGCCACTGGCGACCAAGGATCGTTGCTCTAATCGGGCAAAAAAATCCCGACCGTTTCGGGTCGGGATTGGTAAAACCTCAGATCAGCTCAAGCAGGCGTAGATACTGAAACTGCAGCGCACAGGAATTAAACTCCTCGCTGGAGTTGCCTCAGGATGCGGAGGCATGCCAATCCGGCCAAAGCGACCAGTGCATAAATGCTAGGTGCACCACCGCCGCCTCCAGCGCCTCCACTACTGGTGCTCGCAACACTAGTCGTCGTCACCGGATTTGAGGGAGCAGATACAGAAACAGTGGCTGACGCGCTTGTAATACTGCCTACCCCGTTATTCACCACCACAGTATAGGCCCCACTATCAGCGGTCGTCGCACTGGATATCGTATAACTACTGCTCACCGCTCCCGCCAACGCTCCCCCACCCTTAAACCATGCGTAAGTGAGAGTGCCTCCCGATGCCTCGACTGTAAGAGTGAAATTTTCTCCAAGATTAAGGGTCGTGCCTGAAGGTTGAGTGATAATCACGGGAGCCACTGTTGATGCACGCGTGGCGGACATCGCGGCCGCGCGTAGACGTAGTTGCTTGGCATTGTTGGCCGCTTTGGGTTGCGTCTCGGCCACTCCGGTCGCCGCTCCTTCGTAGGATATCTCTGGATTACTAAAGCGGCCCACTCGGGATCCTTTGTAAGAAAGAATCGTGCCGTAACCTACGTTGAAATCCCCCGTGAATGCGTGTCCATAACTATACCGACCATCACCATCAGTCGCCTTCTCAGTCACGCGATCATGAGAACAACCAAAGTTATGGGCCAGTTCGTGTGCGACCACGTAGGGTAAGACCCCATCATTATACCAATAGACCACGGCTTCATTTCCCGGCGTGTAAGCCACTCCCGAATAATCGCGAGTTCCGCCCACGATCAGGAGTAATTGATCCGCCCCATTTCGTTTCGCTGAAGCCAGCATGATTGCCCCAGCTTCTTCCGTGCCTCGGTCCATCATCGTCAATTCACGCTCCATCGAGGTGAATCCACCCACCTCGTAATAAGGAATCTTTTCCACGACCAAGATATTCCACTGTAAATTCTGAACGTCGCTCTCGATCAGATAGATATTCGCCATTTCAAAGGTGGCCTGAAAAAGATTCGTTAAATAATCATGCGCTGTTTGCGTCGACGACGTCGCCGCAATCTGTGCCTTCGCCTTTGTTTCTGCGTCCCGATCATAAAACACGGCGACATCAGAAGGTGTGACTAGCAGCTCATCTGCGGAGATCGTGGATTCATTGACTTCCGCCGTCTCCCTATTTTCCAAACTACTCGCTTTCGTCACCGGCTCTGGTGGCCGAACCATCGGACCAAACTCAATCTCATCAGGGTTGGCTTCTCGGATCACTCCCTGCTTACCCAGATCGATCGAATAGGCATTGCCCTGCTCAAAACTCACTGCGGCATGCCAACCCAACTCCGAAGCCACCGCGACCAACCAGCCACCATCGATCGACGAAGAACCAATCCAAGTCGTGCGGCCATTTTTCTCCGTGAATGAGACGCGCGTAAAAGCCACGACCGTGTCACCAAACAGTCTCACATGCATCGTCGCAGGGTTGAAGTTGCGCCAATCTTCAAGTGCCCCCGTGAGTTCGGGTAGAATCTCTGATACCGGAATCGCTTGATCGGCCCCCTCATTCACCACCACTTCTGTGTTCGGTTTTGGCAAAGAGGATACAGATTCTTCGGGAGCGAATTCATCTCGATGATCGGTCGCGACGACCGGTTCTTTATCCGAGGCCGCAACCGCTGAATTTCGCACATTCAGATCAGGAAAAGAAACCAAGACCAGCCCGAGTAAGGACAGCCCGACAATGCCGCCTATGATGAGCCAACCGCGAGCAACCGTGCCTCTGGGACTATGATTTATCTGTTTCAAATAGGGAAAGATTCAGTCGTTAAACTCTAGAGTAAGACGCTCGCTAGACTATTCTGTTCCAGCAGAGCAGCATGAACGTGATATCAGATCAGAATTGAATGTGACTAAGAGCTAATACAGCTCGGGCAAGTTCTGAGTATGGGAAGGTATCCTGAACAAATTGACTGTTTACCAAAGCCCACTTTTGGCGACAATAACACCTCAATGCATCGGCACATAGTTACGCTCGGCGGAGGGGGATTTCACAATGGTGAAGACGCTCCGGCGTTGAACCGCTATATTCTCAACCTCAGTCGGCGCCCCAATCCGAAGATTTGTCTCATCCCGACCGCTTACGGAGATAGTGAGCTGTTCACGGACCGCTTCGATCACACTTTCGCGCAATACGAATGCCGTCCGTTTCATCTTTCCTTCTTTCGTGATCCGCAGCCCGATTGGCGAGCCCATCTTGCGGATGCGGACATCATCTACGTGACCGGCGGAAACACTCGTGCCATGCTCGCCATCTGGCGCGAATGGGGGCTGCACAAAATCATTCGCGACCTTTACGATCAGGGCACCGTTCTGGCCGGAGGCAGCGCAGGAGCGATCTGCTGGTTCGAGCAAGGCCACACCGATTCAAACGGTTTGCCTCTCACACCACTCGATTGTTTGGGATGGCTCAAAGGGAGCTGCTCACCCCACTACAATGGCGAACCCGCGCGACGCCCCTCCTACTTAAATTTTGTCGGTGATGGCACCTTGAGCGATGGCTATGCAATTGAAGATGGCGTAGCGTTGCACTTCATTGACGAGCAATTCGATCAGGCCATAAATTGGCGTGAAGGGAAACAAGCCTATCGTGTTTCCCGTCGCGAGAACAGCGCCACCGAGGAAGCGATCACCCCCACTCTGCTTAGCTAACGTCATTTTCAATCCCCATGCTACCCTACCTCAACACCTCACCAGACGCTTCGGTAAAGATCACAAAAATCGAAACGGTTAATCCCAACGATCTGATGGGCAGTCTGATGCTCCTGCGGATTCACACTGATGCAGGTATCGTCGGCCACGGCGAAACGTATTACGGACCAGGTGCGACCGCTGCTCTCGTGCATGATTGGATGTCGGAGCGTTTACTCGGAGCCGACGCGATGGCGGTCGAAAGCCATTGGCGATTCTTCTACGAACGGTTCGGCAACTTCGGGATCGGTGGCGCCGAGATGCGTGCCATCTCTGCAGTCGATCTCGCGCTGTGGGATATTCTCGGACAGGTCTGCAATCAGCCCATCTACCGTCTCCTCGGCGGCCCCGTGCGCGATCAAGTGCCAGTTTATAATAGCTGCGGCAATCCCAACTACGGACGTCGCCCCGGCGGCAAACCCGGCTGGCCCGGCTACGGCAATCTCGGCGAACCCGGGCCACTCAACGACAGCTATCAACTCTTTCACGATCCCGTTGGGCTCGCCCAGGAGCTAATCGAAGAAGGCCACTCCGGCATGAAGGTCTGGTGCTTCGATCAGGCGGCCCATCGTTCCGGTGGCATGCGCATCAGCCTCGAAGATCTCAATCACGCGATCAAACCGCTGCAGAAGATCCGCGAGGCAGTCGGCGATAAACTCGAGATCATGATCGATGGCCACGGGTTCTTCATGCTCCCCGCCGCGCTGCGGATCGCCGAAGCCTTACGTGAGATCCAACCGCTCTGGCTCGAAGACATTCTCAAGATGGACAATCTCGAGACGCTGGCTGATTTCCGGAAACAAAGCCGCATGCCGATCTCGGCCAGCGAAATGCTCCTGCATCGTCCGCACTATCAGCGCGTGCTCGAAACCAACGCCGCCGATTTCGTGATGGTCGATCCTACTTGGGCTGGCGGTATCTCTGAAACCGTGCGCATCGCTCATCTCGCGCAGGGTTACAACATTCCGACCACCATGCACGACTGCACCGGTCCCCTCACCCTCTACGCCGGCATTCACGTGAATGCGGCGGTGCCGGGCTGTTGCTATCAAGAATCCGTGCGCGCCCATATTCGCAGTTTCTATAAAGAGCTGATCGACGAACTCCCCGTCATCGAAAACGGGCACGTCAATTTACCCACCCGACCGGGACTGGGAGTTAAACTTCACGACGAGGTATTTAATTCCGACCGCCACGGATACCGCGTCTCGCAACTGTGATCCGCACCTAACCCACCAATCGTCATCCCCCATGAAAACCGATCAGCTCAAATTACTCTGTTTCGGTGAGATCTTGTGGGATTTTTTGCCGGTCGGATTGTTTCCTGGAGGCGCACCATTCAACGTCGCTTACCACCTTCATAACCACCGCGCAGAGGTAAACCTCATCACGGCGGTGGGAAATGATAAGCTGGGCGACGAATTGATCCGTCGCATCAAAGGTTGGGGATTAAACACGGATACCATCGGGAGGCATCCGGGCCTACCGACTGGTTATGTGCTGGCTGACATCGCGCCCAATGGCGACGCGACTTACGAGATCATGCCGAGTGTCGCTTGGGATCAAATCACCACCGATCAGGATTCGTTGCAGGCCGCCATGGACGGAACAGGCATTATCTTTGGCTCGCTTGCCCAGCGTGCCTCTTTCAACCAATTCGCCCTCGATCGGCTACTGGCCACTATGCCCGAAAACGCGTGGCGCATCTTCGACGTCAATCTCCGCGCACCACATGACGACCTTGATCGCGTCCGCGTTTTGGCCAGTCAATCCACGCTCCTAAAACTCAATGCCGCCGAAGCGGCTCACATTGCCTGCGATCAAACTGAAGAAGCTGGTCGTGAGGAATCCGACGCGCGAACTCTCGCCAAACAGACGGGTTGCACCACGATTTGCATCACGTCGGGAGAACGCGGTGCGGGTCTTCTGCGTAACGACATTTGGCATTGGGAAGACGCCCAGAAAGTCCAAGTCATTGATACGATTGGCGCCGGCGATGCCTTCCTCGCTTCCTTAATCGCGAATCTCATTCCCGGCCACCACACCGATGCCGAATGTCTCGCGGTGGCCTGTCGCTTAGGTGAATGGGTATCCTCGCAATACGGAGCCACGCCCACTTATCCTCCTCCTGCATCGAGCTAAGCTCGAACGCCATTATGAACACGACTCTTCTCATTGAGACTTTCCAAACCTACCTTCCGCGAATCGCGGCGGCGCTTCCCATCGCAATTGCCGCCTTGCTGGTAGGAATTCTGATCAACCTGATCACCGAACGCAGCCTCCTCCTCTTTGCCCGTCGCACTGCCTTAAGCGAGGCTGACGTCATGCCGATCCGCAAACTCGCACGCCTGGTTATCGGCCTCATCACGGTGATCGTAATTCTCAGCATCTTCGGATTTAATCTGGGCGGGATTTGGGCCATGCTCTCCACTGTGCTTGCCATGATCGCGATTGGTTTCGTCGCGGTCTGGAGCATGCTGAGCAATGTCTCCGCGACCGTGCTAATCCTGTTGATGCGCCCCTTCAATATCGGTGACGAGATCGAGTTATCCACGGAAAAAATCAAAGGCCGAGTCATCGATCTGAACTTTTTTTTCACCACGCTGCAGACCGAGGAAAACACAACTCATCAGGTTCCGAATAATCTCTTCTTTCAAAAGGTCGTCACCCGCGCCGCAAATCGAACGTCGGTCTCTCTTTCTGAACAGCTCCACAACCAAGAGCCGGCTTCATTGTCGAAGTCGTAGTTCGCCGACGCCATCGCGCCACAAGAACCGTCGAATCGCTTCTGATTCTTTCAATCAATTGGGTTGAAACCATTGGCTCCCAAATATCTCCTGCCATCAAACCATGAGCATCCGGCACGCCCTTATCACCGCAGCTAACCCCCATCAACGTAACCTGCCCTTGCAGATGCTGATCGATGGTGAAGGCACGAAACGATCCGCCCTCGAAATCATTCTCCGCGAAGCCGCTGGAGCTGGCATCGAAGAATTCTGCATCGTGGTCTGCCCCGGCGATGAAGAGTCCTACACCAAAGCCTGTGGCGAGCTCATCTCTCGCGTAAAATTCGCCGTGCAAACCGAGCCACGCGGTTACGGACATGCCGTGCTCTGCGGCCGCGAGTTTATCGGCGACCACAAGTTTCTCCATCTCGTCGGCGATCACCTGCACTTGAGTGACAGCACGATCAGTTGCGCGCGTCAGCTTCTCGCTGTGGCCGAAGCCGAAGATGCGCCGGTCTCTGCAGTGCAATCCACCCGTGAAAGCCAGCTCACCTCCTTCGGTGCAGTGGGCGGCAAACTGGTTGGCGGTGATCAACCCCTCTACGAAATCGAAGCGGTGCTCGAAAAGCCCACGCCTACGGTCGCCGAGCAGCAACTACTCGTGCCCGGGATGCGAGCAGGTTTCTATCTCTGCTTCTTTGGCATGCACGTTCTCGACACCGAGATATTTGAAATTTTGGAAAGCCAATTAGCTGCCAACCCTGACGAAAAACTAGGCCTCTCCGCTGCGCTTGATTCACTCGCCGAGAAACGACGCTACCTCGCCTTGAAGATCGATGGCCGTCGCTACGACATCGGCGCCGATTACGGCCTGCTCAATTCGCAACTCGCGATTTCGCTTGGTGGTAAAGATCGCGATCAGGTGCTCGGACAAATCATCGAGCTTCTCGCGCAAACCTCCCCCGAGAAAAAGTCATGAGCATCACTGTTACCGAGATCATCAAAAGTGATGATCCCTCTATTCGTGATACTCCCATTGATCGCTGGTGCGAGGGACTAAACATCGCCGAGCTACTGCAGGCCTGCGACGAACTGGATGCATATCGTCACCGCGAGACAAATCTCTATCACCGCGTGCGTGCTTTGTTTTTCCTCAGCGCGATTCATCGCTATGAGCTACCTGCTCGTGAAGACCTCACTCGATCAGGTCGCGTGCCCTACCCCGCTTTTCGACACATCCTCGAACGCCGTTTCGAAGAAGCCATCACTGCTCTAAACCAAGTTCAAACCGAACAGGGTCCCAGTGAAACAATTTCCAGTGCGCTCGCCGCTGCCTACCACGCCCGTGCATTTCAAACGCTTGCTGATCAAGTGCGCCGCACCGTGCGCTCGACTCAAGGAAACGCGTGGATGTTTCGTCTCGGGCATCCCTTGGATCAACCCCTCCGCGTGCGCCCCGCGCTGCTCGAATCCGACCCTCGCCCGATCTTGAAAGAAAGCACCGCTGTGCGGATGGATCTCACGCATTGCGCCTGGAGTGACATCTTCTTTTTGGGCATGGATTATCCCGATGCCGCCCGTGTGCTCAACATCTCGGTAAATCTCGGAGTCCATGGCCGCGATACGGAAACTCGTCCGCCAGTCGAAGCCTACTTCAGAGTCATCGATGAGCCCGTGCTTCGATTGATGAGCGTCGATCTGGAAACGAGCGCCACGATCAGCGATCTCGATGAGGTGTTTGACTTCGGACGCGATTATTTGGGTCTGCTCAAAGCAGCCGTCATTGCCGCCGGCATCGTGCCACCGGGCATTGAACGCTCAGGTGCGAGCTTACCTGATTTGCTCGCGCGTATCTTTGGTCCCGGTCGTGGATTCGAACTCGTCAGCAACATCAATCGCATCCCCAAGGGCTCGCGTCTGGCCGTTTCCACCAATCTTCTCGGCGCTCTCATTTCTGTCTGCATGCGTGCGACGGGGCAGACTCAGTCCCTTGATGGCCCACTGATCGAAAGCGAACGCCGTGTCGTGGCAGCCCGCGCAATTCTTGGCGAGTGGATCGGCGGTTCCGGCGGCGGCTGGCAAGATTCCGGTGGCGTCTGGCCCGGCATCAAACTCATCGAAGGCACCACGGCCAAAGAAGGAGATTCCGAATACGGCATCAGCCGCGGTTGTCTGCTTCCTCAACACACTATTCTTGGTGAAGATCGCATTCCCGCTTCCTCGCGGAAAGCCCTACAAGATTCACTCGTGCTCGTGCATGGTGGGATGGCGCAAAACGTCGGACCTATTCTCGAAATGGTTACCGAGAAATATTTGCTTCGCGGAGAAGCCGAATCCACCGCTCGCCAGCAAACCACCGAAACGCTCGATGGCATTCTCGATTTGCTCGCCAGTGGAAACATCAAGGCCTTGGGCCAAGCCCTCACCGACAATTTTACCGGTCCGCTTCAAACCATCATCCCCTGGGTCAGCAATCGTTATACCGAGCGACTCATCAGCGAAGTGCGTGCTGCCTTCGGCGAAGATTTCTGGGGCTTCTGGATGCTCGGCGGCATGTCCGGCGGCGGCATGGGCTTCATCTTCAATCCGGCGCGACGCGCCGAGGCTCAGGATGAACTTCAACGCATCATGCTCGCGGCCAAACGCGATTTGGAATCGTCGCTTCCCTTCGCAATGGATCCGGTGGTTTACGACTTTTCAATCAATGAAAACGGCACGACTGCTAAGCTGCTGACAGACAAGGATGCTCTCCTGCCGATCTCGTATTATCAGCAGATCATTCCGGCCCTGCTTCGCCGGGACAAAAGCGATCTCAACAGCCGCGAACAGAAGGACCTGAATCAGTTTACCACCGCAGCCCAAAGCCATCCTGAGTTCGCCGCGGCGATGCCTTCGCTCTTTGATCAATCGCAGTCATCGACGGAGAATAAGCACGACAATTCCAACCTCGAAGCTTTGCTGAAGGACAACGGTTTCGATCGCGACCAACATGAGCAAATCCGCTCCGAACTAAAGGATGGCCGCATCGGTTTGGCTCATAATCGCCTTCCCTCAAATACCACGATCACCGATATCGAACCGAGTGATCTCTTTCGCGCTGAATCGTCTGACCAAGCCGCCGACTACCGTGCCATCGGAGAGGCTGCTCTCGCCAATGGAGAACTCGCCGTCGTCACTTACGCTGCTGGCGTCGGCAGTCGTTGGACTCAAGGAGCCGGTGTCGTCAAAGGACTTCATCCCTTCGCAAAGCTCGGTGGAGCACATCGTAGTTTCATCGACGTGCATCTCGCTAAATCCCGTCAAACCGGCCGCGAGCACGGAGCCACCGTGCCGCATGTATTCACCACTAGTTATCTCACCCACGCTCCGACTGAGAATTATCTCCGTGGACTCGCCGGCGATTCGTGGGAACGCGACGTCTGGCTGTCACCAGGGCGATCCATTGGGCTTCGACTGGTTCCCACGGTGAGCGACCTTCATTTTGCTTGGCAAGAAACCGCTCAACAAAGACTCGACGAACAGCAGGAGAAGATGCGGGAAAGCTCGCGTGCCGCCCTCACCGATTGGGCTCACCAGGCTGGCGAAGCCTCCGACTACACTGACAACTTACCCAGCCAATGCCTTCACCCCGTTGGACACTGGTTCGAGATTCCTAATCTACTGAAAAACGGCACTCTCGCTCACCTCATCAAAGCGCATCCAAATCTGCGCACATTGATGGTGCACAATATCGATACGCTCGGTGCGACGGCTGATCCCACTTTGCTCGGCTGGTTTCGTGACAGTGGCGCGACTCTCGGTTGGGAGATGATCTCCAAGAAAATCGAAGATCAAGGGGGCGGACTTGCCCGCGTAAATGGTCGCGTCCAACTCGTGGAAGGCCTCGCTCTACCGAAAGAAGAAGATGAGTTCCGCCTCAGCTTCTACAATGCCAACACCTGCTGGATTGATATCGATCAGCTGCTGACGGTTTTCAATCTGGAGCGGTCCGATTTAGACAACGAAGCCAAAACCGCCGAAGCCGTTCGCACGGTCGCGAATCGTTTGCCCACCTACGTCACGATCAAGGAAGTCAAAAAGCGTTGGGGCCAAGGTCAGGAAGACATTTTCCCTGTCACCCAATTCGAGAAACTCTGGGGCGACATGACATCGTTGACCGATGTCGCCAGCACTTTCGCCTTAGTTGACCGCCAGCGCGGTCAGCAGCTCAAAGACCAAGCTCAACTCGACGGCTGGAAACGCGACGGTTCCGCCACCCACGTAGCCAGCCTCTGCGATTGGGAGTAAGGCTGTCCGGACTGTAGGGCGGGATCGCCGTATCCCGCGTTGTAAGTCTTTAGATATTCGAAGGCGGGATCAGCGATCTCGCCCTACAATCCTGTCAAATTACAAATCGCCCAGTTGCGGGCGCAGCACGATTTCCTCCACCACGGTGCGACGGCTCATGCGGTAAACATCGTAAAATGCCTGTGCGACATCTTCGGCGGGCATCATGCGTTCGGCAGGAATATCCACTCCATCCCATGAAGGTGACATCGTTGCACCAGGATAGACCGTGCACACCCGCACGCCCTTATCCTTCAGTTCTGCGCGCATCACTTTGCTGAGACCGGTCACCCCAAACTTCGCCGCCGAGTAGCCCGTCCCACCGGGATAAGCGACAAGACCAGCAACCGAGCTCATATTAAAAACATCCCCTCGCTTGGCTTTCACCATCCCCGGCACAAACGCTCGCGACATCAGGAATACACTGCGCAGATTCGTGGCGATCATCCGATCAAACTCAGCCACACTGAACTTCAGCAAAGGAGCACCGGAAAACGATCCCGCGTTGTTCACCAATACATCGACCGCACCGAATTCCTTCGTCACCGCACGTTTCAATTTTGCCACGGCCTTGTCGTCACTCACATCACAGGCAAATGAAACCGCACTCGCACTGTGCCGCCCACATGCGCGTTGCACCGTCGCGAGTTTCTTGGCTGTCCGAGCCACCAGTGCGATTCGGCATCCCTTAATCTCCCGGGCAAACGTCTTCGCGATCGCCGCCCCGATCCCCTGCGACGCACCGGTGATTAAAATGACCGGTGATTTTCGATTTCTAATTTTCGAATTTGGATTACTCATGACCTGATTGCTCCAATGATGACTAACGAAGGGTGTCTTAGTTTTCGTGTCTTTAGTGTATTTCGTGGTTACCCACTCAGCACACCAGCGATCCGAAGTCCATGAAGTCGGCCTTGAAACCATTCTTTACGCCCTTACAGATCACGCTAACCGCGTCGTGTGAATGCAGAGATTCGAGATGGGAACACGCGATGCGGAAATCCTTGATGCGCTTGTCGCTCTCAAATTCACGATAAAGCAGGCGCGCGGCATCTTCGACAAACTTGAGGTGAGCTCCGTTGAGCTCCGCAAAAGCCTGCTCATCTTCGCGCTTCACCATCACCTGCGTCTCGGTCTTAAGCGCATTGAGGCAGTGCTTGTGCACATCCTCTATCCAGAGCTTTTTACCCTTCTCTTCTTCGACTGTAATCCGAGCTTTGCTGCGCTGGGAATGAGGAACTCCATAGGCATCTCGCTTGTCGCGGGCGTGTTCGGTCAGCTCCGCCGAACAGGGACAAGCCGAGGAATAGACAAAATCGAAATGGATGAAGCGACGATAAGTCCCATCGCCCGTCATCACTCCTTCAAAAGCGACTTTGTAATACTGAAACCCTTCGAGACCACTGCGCAGACTGCTGTGCACCATGGGATAGGAAAATGCTATCTTCAGGCGAGCATCCTTCGTCTCCACTTCCTTCAGGTAGGATTTAAGGATCTTCCCCATCCATTCACCCGTGAATACCTCATCCTTATGATCATAAAACGAGCGCACGATTCGGCTCATGTTGATTCCCTTAAGCTCGGCTTCCAACGAAACTGTGCCCGTGATACTCGCTTCCAGAGTGTGGATCTCCTTCTGCTTCGTGCGGAACTTCAGTGGGAGTTTAAAATTGTGCACCCCCACTTGCTGGATTGGCACATTGGCCCCTTGGATCGCGTCGTGCGCGGCTTCCATCATGTCGGGTAGCGACTCGCGGTAAGCCTCAGTAGAGCGAAATTTCGCATCATATTCGTGCTTAATCTTAGCGTCGGATCCATCCGCTGAGCGGTGGAGATACATGGGTTTCTTTTTCATATCGTTTTTTGATTATTGGCCAGGCGATTGTGACGATAACCGTAGCCCCACAGATGCGGGGTTAGCTGACCTCAGGTCCGAAAAATTCTGCGTAGTTGCGGGGGGTTTCGTAAAGTCTCACGCAATGTAACTGCCCGTGCTTGATGTGCGGCGCGATCTGATTCCAAAAAGCGATCACCAGATTCTCGGTCGAAGGAATAATACCCTTCAGAAAGGTGACCTCCTCGTTCAGATTACGATGATCCACCTTGTCCACTACAGCGGTGTTCAGAATGCGCTTCAGTTCGCCCAAATCGATCAGGTAGCCAGTCACTGGATCGGGTTCACCTTTCACGGAGACCTCGAGCACATAGTTATGTCCATGCCAGTGCGGATTAGTGCAAAGGCCATATTGTTTTTTATTCCACGCCTGACTCTTAGTCGGGTTATGCAACCGGTGGGCGGAATTGAAATGCACCTGCCGCGTAATGATCACCGTGCCCTTCTGCGGACGCACCTTCGCCACCTTCCCGGCGGAACCGGTAGTGCGGGTTGATGAACGTCGAGTGGCTTTAGCGGGCATGAATCAACAGAGGTAGCACAAAACCCCTGCCGGTCAACTCGCGCATGGAACAGACTTCCCCCTATTTCTGTGCTGAGCCTTGCCTTCGTATCTGAGTCGCATTCCCTCGGAACGTGCCTCTTCGTTTTCGTATCCTTGGTAGTGGTAGTTCTGGCAATGCCGCTCTCCTCCAGACAGATGACACCAAAATATTGGTGGATGCGGGGTTTTCAGCACGGCGGCTTGAAGCCATGCTCGCGGATTCGGGAGAATCACTCGCCAACATCAACGCCATCTTCCTGACCCACGAACACGGGGATCACAGCGCTGCACTCAAAGGACTGGCCAAACACCCACATATCCAGGTCTTCGCTAACGATCCGACCCGTCGCAGCCTGCAACGCTCCCTCAAGCACCAGATCACGTGGCAAATTTTCGAAACCGGCACGACATTCAACTTTCGCGATCTTGAAATCCGCAGCTTTGCTGTCCCTCACGACGCACAGGAACCCGTCGGTTTTCACATCAGCCACGGCCACGGAGATCTATTTTCACCTCGCCAAAGCCTCGCGTGGGTCACCGATCTGGGGCATGTGCCTGCGCACATTCGTGAACACATTCGCGATGCAGACATTCTCGTTATCGAAGCCAACTACTGCCCCGACCTGATCGATTCCGATTCAAAGCGCCCCTGGTCAGTCAAGCAGCGCATCAAAGGTCGCCACGGCCATCTCTCCAACACCGCCGCCCATGATCTCATTGCTGAGATTGCGAGCCCCCGCTGGCAACATATCTACCTCGCTCATCTGAGCCGTGACTGTAATAGTCTCGATGCGGTGCAAGCTGCCTTCGCTCCATCGGTCGAAGCTCTTAGCTGCCAAATTACAATCGTTTCACCCGGCGGCGATACACCATTCATCAAGCTCTCATAATCTATCATGTCATCCGATATTCGCCGCACTAAGATCATCGCCACCATCGGTCCCGCCACCGAGAGCGAAGAGAATCTCGAAAAACTCATCCTCAGTGGAGTCGACATCGCGCGACTCAATATGGCCCACGCCTCCCATGAATGGACGCGGATGATCATTCGCCGTATCCGCAAAGTTTCCGCAAAAATTGATCGCGACATCGCGATCATGATGGACATCAAAGGACCGGAAATTCGCACCGGCGATGTCGACGTTCCACTCGAATTAAAGGCCGGTGAAATCTTCGATTTTACCGTCAAACCTGAAATCGATCGCGACAACTCCGAGGAAGTGCGCTCCGTAGACGTCAATTACCGCGATCTCGTCAGCGACATCAAAGTCGGAGACACCGTCTTGGTGGACAATGGCCTGATCAGCCTCGAAGTCCTTGAAAAAAACGACGCCCACATCCGCTGCCGAGTGTTGATTCCCGGTGAGCTCAAGTCGCGCCGCCATATCAATTTACCGGGAGTAAAGGTAAACCTCCCCTCATTTACCGAGAAAGATCGCCGCGATACGACTGTCGGCCTTGAAGAAGGGATCGATTTCGTGGCGCTCTCGTTTGTTCGTTCCGCCGATGATATCACTCTGCTGCGTGATTTTTTAACCGAGAAGAAATCAAAAGTGCGCATTATCGCGAAAATCGAAGACCAATCCGGCATCACCAATCTCGATGCCATTGTGCGCTCATCCGATGCACTCATGGTCGCGCGGGGCGATCTCGGCATCGAATGCCCGTTCGAAGAACTCCCCGTGATTCAACGTCGCGCCGTGCGCACCTGTCTCGCCCATGGGCGTCCTGTCATCGTCGCGACCCACATGCTGGAATCGATGATCACGCAACCGCTGCCTACTCGGGCAGAAATCACCGATGTCGCCAACGCCGTCTACGAGCTGGTCGATTGTGTGATGCTTTCCGGAGAAACCACGATCGGGCAATACCCTATCGAATGCGTTGAAATTTTGTCGAAAATCGCCCGACGGATCGAACTCGAAGAAGATACCGTCGAGGGTAAGATTGCCGTCTTCACCGGCGAACGCATGAAAGTGCTTCACTCCGCTGTCGTCTTAGCCAACGAAATTCCTCATTCGAAAATCCTCACCTTCACCCGTCACGGATTCATGGCCCACGGTCTGGCCGCGCAGCGTCCTACACACGCTCCCATTCTCACTTTCACGCCTAACGAGCAACTCTTTCGTCAGCTGCGTTTGCTCCGAGCCGTTGAGCCTTTCTTGATGCCTTTCTCCAGTGAACCAGATAAGACGATTGAAAATGCCATTGCGCATCTGAAGAGACTGAAACGTATCAAGACCGGCGATAAACTCATCATCGCCACCGATATTCTCTCGCAAGACCGCCTTGTCGACAGCGTGCAACTCCGCACTATCTCATAAAAGGATCCCATTCATGGGGTCATCCCATTCATGGGGTCAGGCCGATTAATGTTAATTATTTCAAAGGTCATGGTGATCTGTGAACTATAGCTATACCGACAACTCTAACTAATAAACATGGCACATAATTAACATTAATCGGCCTGACCCCTTGAATTAAAGCGCCTGACGCCTGACCCCTTGAATTAAAGCGCCTGACCCCTTTAATTAAAGCAAGGCTGCGAGGGATTTTTTCAGGGCCGCACGAGAGCGATAGAGCCGAGATTCTACGGCTTTGGTTGTTGCTCCGATCACTACCGAGATTTCGGCATGCGACATTCCTTCAAACTCAGCGAGCAGAATTACTACCTTCCAATCCTGAGGAAGTTCATTGATCGCCTGACGGACGGCATTGGCGCGTTCTTTCGATTCCGCCACGTGCACCCCCGTCGCGCTGTGACCCTCTCCGCTCCAAGCGTCCAACGTTACCTCGGGTCGTCGCCTCCACCAGCGTAGGCGATTCCGGGCGAGATTCACCGAGATCGCAAACAGCCACGGACGAAAAGCGGCTCCCGGACGATACTTCGTCCGTTGCTCCCACAACCTTACAAATGTTTCCTGAGCCAAATCGGCCGCATCCCGATCATTGTGCAAAAACCGCATCAGCAGACCTTTTACGGGCAATTCCCATTCAGCCATGATCGCAGCCAAGGCAGCCTCATCGCCCGACTGCACCTTAATCATCAATTGAACATCATCCATCAGCGGTTGATCTGCAGGCTGGGAGCTTCGTGATGATCATAATCGGCAATCCGCGGCATCACGATTTTGAGGTAGCGCGCTCCATTTGAGGCATTCATCACAGCCGCTACCGATCGACAGTGTTCTGCCATGGCGCTTTCACAGATAGTCTCCAATCGAACGACTTCCTCAGCGTTTTTGCCTTTCTCTCGCGCTTCGATGATTGCGGCACAATGCACCGAGCACTCAATAAAGTAATCGTCATGCATGCTCTGGATTTCCGCGTATTGTTCATCCGTTAGATGAAACTCGCTACGCAGCCACTCCATCGCATCGCCTACCTTTACCGCTTGCCGCACGTCAGCCGAATCACGGCTCAACGCGTAGAACGAACCATAGGAGAGACCGCAAAGCGCGAAGATGATCCCAGCAGTGATCAGGAGATTTTTCATCGTCGGCCCATCTGTGCTGACATATCGATCGACTGCACATAGGCCGTGGCCATCGCCTCTCGACGTTCTTGCGCCTGATCACGTGCTTGAGCGTATCCCGTGACACCACCGGCAATCGTCGCGAAAATCGCGAAACTAGCGGCCGTGGCGGCATGAGCTCGTAAATACCCAGACCAGGCCGATTCCTTTTTGCGCTGGCCGATCTGATTCCAGACATCCTGCCGGAAATGACTATCCGTTGACGGGGAAACCTGCCATGCGGACAGGAGGGTTGAGAGTGGCTGGTCGTGATCGTTTTTGCTCATGCGTTGAAGGGATTCACAAGAGTATAACCCTCACGGCGGATTATCCCTCGAAAAAAATCTGAGGGATTCTGCGTTCGCCGGGTTAGTAGTGAGTAACAACGCATGCGCATAACCACTATTCAGACACTTTTTCGGCGGAGCGCCATCACTTTGCTAATCGCACCATGGCTTCATGCCGTCAGCGAAACTCCGCCTTCAGAGCTACCGCGAAACCTGCACGAATACCTCCAGCAAGGTCAAAGTGCGAACCCCGACCTCCAAGCCTATGCGGCGCGTTACGAGGCGGCCCGAGAACGTATTCCGCAAGCCTCATCCTTGCCCGATCCCATGCTGCAAATTTCGCATTTCGTTGAGTCAGTGCAGACCCGCACGGGACCGCAAAAAAACATTCTAATGTTGAGCCAACGTCTCCCTTGGTTTGGGCAACTCGACGGTCGGGAACGCGCCGCCGATGCGGAGGCCGAAGCCGTCCATTACGCCTTCCAAGCGCGTCAGCTCTTGTTAGCCCGCACGATAGGGTTGGCTTTTTACGATTACGCTTACACCGGCAAAGCCATCGAGCTCACCACCCAAAACCTTGCGCTGTTGGAGGAGCTTACCCCGCAGGTTGAAGAACGTGTCCGCACCGGTGGAGATCTGAATGCATTGCTTCGCCTGCAAGTTGAAATCAGCAAACTCCGTGATCGGCTCGCCTCGCTCCGGGAGCAACGTCCGCGACAGAGCGCCAGACTGTCCGCCATCCTCGCACTTCCAGCTCACACCCAACTCCCATGGCCAGAATGGATGCCAACTTTCGACAGCTCGCGGGCATCGGATCTGGATACCCACAGTCTACTCGCATCGGTCGATGCCAACAACCCTGAGCTGCTCATGTTGGAGCGTAAAATTAGTAGTTCTCAGGCTCGTTCCGAACTTGCACGACTCGAAAGACGGCCCAATTTCACCGTGGGGCTGAACTACATCCAAGTTGATGACCCCACTGTGAATCCAGGCACACCGGATGCCGGTAAGGATCCATGGGCGCTTACTCTTTCGATCAATCTCCCGATTTGGAACGGACGCACTTCGGCCGCGAAACGAGAAGCCCATGCGAATCAACGTGCCGCGGAAAACGAGCTCTCCAACCGTCGCCGCCAGCTGAGTGGCTCGGTATATGATTCAGCGGCCGTGCTTCGGGATGCCCAAAGAAGGGTTGTCCTCTATCACGACGAACTCCTTCCCCTCGCTCGACAAGCGCTCGAGATCACGCGTTCCAGCTACGAAGGAGGCCGCGCCACTCTATTGGAAATGATCGATAGCGAACGCTCCTTGCTCGATCTCGAATTACAACTCTGGCGAGCCCAGACCGATGCCGCGCAACAGCGAGTCGTGCTGCAAACCCTCGCCAACCGCCCTCTCTAATCCCCCTACCCTTTACTCACCATGTCACGCCAATCTCTCTTTATCGGTAGTCTCATCCTTACTCTTTTCGTCGGTCTGCTCTTGGGCCGATTCATCGCACCTTCTTCCGGCGAATCACATGAGGGTCACGCTCATGAAAAAACCGCAGCCAATGAACCGGCAGTCTCCAGTATTTGGACGTGTTCAATGCATCCTCAGATCCAACAATCCGAATCTGGACAATGTCCCATTTGCGGAATGGATCTGATCCCTCTGGCCGTTGACGTCGGTTCCGCAGATAGCGGGCCTCGCACTCTGCAAATGAGTGAATCCGCGCATGTATTGGCTGAGATTGAAACCACTACGGTGGAAAGCCGCTTTCCGGAGACTTCACTTCGAATGGTCGGAAAACTCGATTACGATGAAACGCGCGTTCGCTCAATCTCCGCCCGATTTCCCGCCCGCATCGATCAGCTATTTGTTAATTATACAGGTGTCACGGTGAATCCCGGTGAGCATTTGGCCCGCATCTACAGTCCCGAGCTGCTCACTGCGCAAAGAGAATTGCTCACTAGCCATGCGATCAACCCGGACGGTCCTATCGCAAAAATCTCGCGAGAAAAACTTCGTCTCTGGGATCTCCAATCCGAGCAAATTGATGAGATTCTCAAGCAAGGGAAAGCCACGGATGACTTCGAACTCCGCACTCCGATCGGCGGCGTAGTGATCATGAAAAAAGTAAAAGAAGGCGACTATGTCGAAACCGGTGAGCCTCTCTTCCGCATTGCGGATCTCGGTATACTCTGGCTCCACCTCCAAGCATTCGAATCCGATCTAGCCAAGCTCCGTTACGGTCAATCCGTCGAGTTCACCGTGGATGCCTGGCCGGGAGAAACCTTCACCGGGCGCATCGCGTTTATTGCTCCCGATGTCGATGTTCGCACTCGCACCGTGCAGGTGCGGGTCAATGTGCCTAACCCTGATTTCCGGCTCAAGCCCGGCATGTTTGCCCGCGGCCTTGTCCGCGTAAAACTAGCCAAGGATAACCGGATTTTCGCACCGGAACTTGCGGGGAAATGGATCGGCCCCATGCATCCAGAAATCATCAAAGATGCTCCGGGACAATGCGAGGTGTGCGGGATGGATCTCGTGCCCGCTTCAAACTTGGGATACACGACCGAATCACCCGAAGAGGCTCCTTTAATCGTGCCCAGCTCTGCCGTGCTTCGCACCGGCACACGAGCCGTTGTTTACGTCAAAATAGATGGGGCCGATCTCCCCACTTTCCAAGGTCGGGAAGTGGTGCTCGGGGCCGCCATCGACGATGGCTACATTATCGCCTCGGGTCTCAAGGCCGGTGAAGAGGTCGTCACCAACGGAGCATTCAAGATCGATAGCTCACTCCAAATTCTCGCTAAACCCAGCATGATGAATCCCGCTGGTGGCGGCCCCGCTCCCGGGCATCAACACGGAGGTGCGCCTACCATGGAAGCCACATCCTCGGAAGACCATTCCGGACACCAAATGACCGCGTCTCTGGAGATCGCGCTATCCACGGCTCAGGAAATTCTGCCTGCGTATTACGAGCTGCAAAACGCCCTCTCCAAAGATGACCTGGAAGCGGCCAAAACCGCCGTGAAGCTCATCATGGAATCCACCGGACATAGCGGCGCCCTGCCCAATCTACTGCACAAGATGCTGATGGCCGATGATCTCGCGGCGCTTCGCGAGCCGGCCTTCCGACAACTGTCCGACGCGTTGATCGCAGTGATCAAATCACAACCTGAAGTATTTCCCGGGAATGTCGTTCGACTGACTTGCCCTATGGCCAACAACAATCAGGGAGCCGATTGGCTTCAAACTACGGAAGAGGTCCACAACCCGTATTTTGGAGCCATGATGTTCAGCTGCGGTGAAGTAGTCGAAAAGCTTAAGTAACGGTCTCTCAAGCGACATCCCGCCATGATTAACAAACTCATCCGATTCTGCCTCGAGAACAAACTCGTCGTCGTCCTCTTCACCAGTCTGCTCATCTTGGCGGGCGTTATGGTCGCGCCTTTCGATTGGAAGATGGATTCCCTTCCCCGCGATCCCGTTCCCGTTGATGCGATTCCCGACATCGGCGAAAACCAGCAGATCGTTTTCACCGAATGGATGGGGCGATCCCCGCAGGACATTGAGGATCAGATCACCTATCCTTTGACCACGGCCCTACTCGGACTTCCCGAAGTTAAGACCGTGCGCAGTTACTCCATGTTCGGGTTCTCCTCGATCTACATTATCTTCAAGGAAGACACCGAGTTCTATTGGACGCGCAGCCGGATTCTCGAAAAATTAAACAGTCTCCCGTCCGGAACTATGCCCGCCGGTGTGCAACCGCAACTGGGTCCCGATGCGACCGCACTCGGACAGGTCATTTGGTATACGTTGGAGGGACGTGATGCGCAGAACAACCCCGCCGGCGGTTGGGATCCTCAAGAGTTACGCAGCACCCAAGATTGGTATGTGCGCTACGCGCTGCAAGGCGTGGATGGTGTGGCCGAGGTCGCGTCGATTGGTGGCTTTGTCCGTGAGTATCAAATCGATGTGAATCCCGATTCACTCCGCATCTATAATATCCCCCTATCTGATGTCTTCTCTGCGGTGCGCGGCAGCAATCTCGACGTCGGAGCCCGCACCATTGAAGTCAATAGTGTCGAATATGTGATCCGCGGTATCGGCTTCATCAAGAGTCTCGATGATTTGCGCAAAACCGTGGTCACCTCTCGTGACGGCGTTCCCATCACCCTCGCGCAACTCGCCACCATCGAATACGGACCGGCGCTCCGGCGGGGTGCCCTCGACAAAGCAGGGGCAGAAGCCGTGGGCGGCGTGGTTGTCGCTCGCTTTGGTGAAAACCCACTCGAAGTGATCAAACGGGTGAAAGCGAAGATCGTGGAAATCACTCCCGGCCTGCCTTCGAAAACCCTCGCCGATGGCACATTCAGCAAAGTTACCATCCAACCGTTCTATGACCGATCAGGTCTGATCTACGAAACTCTCGGCACGCTTGAGGATGCCATCCGCGATGAGATTCTCGTCACCATTATCGTCGTGATTCTGATGGTGATGCATCTGCGAAGCGCCCTGCTCATCTCCAGCGTGCTCCCCCTTGCCGTATTGTTCGCATTCGTCGCGATGAAGGTGACCGGGGTTGACGCCAATATCGTGGCACTCTCCGGAATCGCCATCGCGATCGGCACCGTGGTGGACATGGGAATCGTGTTGATTGAAAATATTCTCAAGCACCTCGACGAGGCGCCGCCTGAGGAGAATTCACTGGAAACCGTTTACCGAGCATGCACCGAAGTGGGCGGAGCCGTCGTCACGGCGGTAGCGACCACCGTCGTCAGCTTCCTGCCCGTCTTCACCATGGAAGGAGCCGAAGGAAAACTCTTTCAGCCACTCGCCTACACTAAAACCTTTGCACTGATCGGGGCAGTCCTTGTCGCGCTAACTGTCATCCCGCCACTCGCCCATTGGTTGATCGCTGGGCGCTTCCGCGCGAAACTCTCCTCTCGGATTTTCTGGGGCTTGCTCGCATTGATCGGTGTTTTTGCTCCGTTTGCGTATACGTGGTTCCCCGCTTGGCTCGGCCTGCTCCTCATCGGCATCGGCGCTTTCAATATTCTGCGCGATCGTCTCCCCAGCGCATGGCAACAACGCATCGTCTACGCGTTTAACTTCATCTTCGCGGTCGTCATCGCGATCATTCTCTCACGGGTCTGGGCTCCCTTGGGCCCAGATGTGCCGTTGAGCAATCTGATCTTCGTGTTCCTCACCGTCGGCGGATTGCTCTTCTTCATGTGGCTCTTCGTCCACTTCTATCCGGTGATTCTTGCCCGACTGCTGCGCACCAAAGCACTCTTCATGGGCTTGAGTAGCCTCGTAATCATCTGGGGGCTTTGTTCCTGGTTGGGAGTAGGACAAATTTTCGGATGGGTTCCCGAATGGTCGAAAAACACCTCGATCTATCGATCCGCCACTCATGCCTTCCCCGGTCTCGGAAAAGAATTCATGCCCGATCTCGATGAGGGCTCTTTTCTCTACATGCCCACGACCATGCCGCATGCTTCGATTGGTGAATCGATGGATGCTTTGCGCAAGCAAGACATGGCAATCCACGCCATTCCCGAGGTCGACTCCGTGGTGGGTAAAATCGGTCGGGCCGAAAGCCCCCTCGATCCCGCGCCCATCTCTATGGTGGAGACGATCATCAGCTATAAATCGGAATACCGCACCGATGCCAACGGTCGCCTGCTCACCTTCGCCTACGATGAAGCGAGCCAAGATTTTGCTCGAAACAAAGATGGTCATCTAATCGCCGATCCCGATGGGCGGCCCTTCCGGCAATGGCGCGACGAAATCAAAAGCCCCGACGATATTTGGGACGCCATCGCCAAGGCAGCCACGATTCCCGGCAGCACCTCAGCGCCCAAATTACAACCAATCGCCGCGCGTGTCGTCATGCTGCAAAGCGGAATGCGTGCCCCGATGGGCCTCAAGGTTTACGGTCCTGATCTGCTCACGATTGAAAAGATCGCGCTCCAGATCGAAGGGCTCCTTAAGCAGGTGCCTTCGATCAAACCCAATGCCGTGTTTGCCGATCGTATTGTGGGCAAGCCTTACTTGGAATTGAACATCAACCGCGATGCCATCGCTCGATACGGGATCAAGATTCAAACTGTCCAGGATGTGATCGAAGTCGCCATCGGCGGAAAGCCCATCACCACCACAGTCGAAGGACGTGAACGTTATCCGGTGCGAGTGCGCTATCAACGCGAACTCCGTGACAACATGGGTGCGATTGAAAACATCCTGGTAGCCGCCCCAGACGGCACCCAAATCCCTCTCAAACAACTCTCCACGATCAACTACGTGCGGGGTCCGCAGGTCATCAAAAGCGAAGACACCTTTCTGGTCGCCTATGTGATTCTCGACAAACAACCCGGCTACGCCGAAGTCGAAGTCGTCGAACAGGCCCAAGCTTTTCTCCAATCTAGAATTGATTCGGGCGAGCTCATCATTCCTGCCGGAGTAAGTTATAAATTCACCGGTAGTTACGAGAATCAGATTCGCGCAGAAAAGCGGCTCAGCATTGTGCTACCGATCGCCCTCTTCGCGATCTGGCTCATCCTCTACTTTCAGTTCAAACGCGTATCTGTCACGCTATTGGTCTTTTCCGGCATCGCCTATGCATGGTCGGGCGGCTTCATCCTCGCTTGGCTGTATGGCCAACCCTGGTTTCTCGATCTGTCGCTTTTCGGACACAACTTACGCGAGCTGTTCCAAGTGCACACCATCAATCTGAGCGTCGCCGTCTGGGTCGGTTTCCTCGCTCTCTTTGGCATCGCCACCGATGACGGCGTGATCATGGCCACGTATATTGGGCAGCGCTTGAAGGACGCTCCCAGCAATACCATCGCCGAACTTCGCAAACGGATTCTGGAAGCAGGAACAAAGCGCGTGCGCCCGGCGATGATGACCATCGCGACCACGGTGCTCGCGTTGCTTCCGATTCTTACCTCCACCGGACGGGGTTCCGATATTATGATCCCCATGGCGATCCCGACTTTCGGCGGCATGATGTTTGCGATCATCACTGTCTTCGTCGTGCCTGTTCTCTACTGCTCGCTGGAGGAAATAAAAATTCGTTGGGCGGCGTATTCGAAAGCCCGTTCATAAAACCAACCTCTAATCTAATCCTATGAAAAACATCATTACCTCACTCCTTCTTGCATTGAGTTTCGGCCTCGTTGCCACGACGGCCTCCGCCCATTCCAAGGATCTTAAACCTGAGTTCGTCGATACGTTGGTTCCCGCCTACCTCGACCTTCAAACCTCCCTCGCGGCTGATGATCTCTCCGCTGCCCAAAGCGCCGCCAAGGCTCTGCTCGAGGCCGCCTCCCAAGGCCCGGAGTTTGCTTCTCTCACCGACCCTGTGGCCAAGATCGTCAGTGCTGCGACTATCAATGCAGCCCGGCAGCACTTTCTGAACGCGTCTAATGAGATGATCAGTCTGGTCGATCACGTGGGAACAACCACTGATCAAAAGCTCTATGTCGCCCATTGTCCCATGGCTTTTGGTGGTAAGGGCGGTGATTGGTTACAGGGCGATCGAACCGTCAACAATCCTTATTACGGCTCCATGATGCTCCGCTGCGGCACGATCAAATCGCAGTTGGGATCTTCTAAGTAAGCTTCATGCCCTGATCACAAGCGCAGTGACGTGATCTCTATCTAACATCAAGTCGTCGCCTAACCCTGACCCGACTTCTCTATGAAAAACCCCGGTAACGATTCCAGTCAGAACGACAACCATCATGAGCACGGAAAATCTGACCATGATGTGATGCCCTCCGCTGCCGCTAAATACTACTGTCCCATGTGCGAAGGGGTCGAATCTGATCAGCCTGGCGACTGCCCCAAATGCGGCATGAGTTTGGAACGGAATCCGGCCTACAAAGCATCCTCTGCACCCCGCATGTGGACGTGCCCCATGCATCCCGAGGTGCAACAGGATCACCCCGGAGACTGTCCCAAATGCGGCATGGACCTTGAGCCCATGAGCCCTGCGACCGACGACGATGATGACGACGCCGAGGCAAGGGAGTTGGGGCGTAAATCCCTGATCGCCGGCATCCTGACGATACCCATTCTGATGCTGGCCTTCGACAGCATGATTCCGGGGATGTCGTTTGACCGTTTCCTATCCCCTCGCACGCAAGGTTGGCTGGAGTTGGCGTTTGCGACCCCCGTCATCCTGTGGGCGGGTAGTCTCTTTTTCATCCGCGGTTGGCGATCCCTCATCAACCGCAGCCTGAACATGTTTACCCTCATCATGCTCGGAGTGGGAGCCGCATATGGTTACAGCGTGGTCGCAGTTCTGTTCCCCTACTTGTTCCCAGACTCCTTTCGCCATAGCGGAGAGGTTCAGCTCTACTTCGAGGCGGGTGCGGTCATCACCACCCTGATTCTTTTTGGCCAGTGGATGGAGTCTCGAGCCCGTCGTGAAACCGGCCAAGCTATCAAAGGGCTACTCGATTTGGCTGCCAAGACCGCTCACCGATTGAACGATCAAGGGAAAGAGCAGGATGTGCCGGTCGACGAGTTGCAAAGTGGCGATCGACTGAGGGTCCGGCCCGGCGAAAAAATCCCCATCGACGGCCAAATAGAGGAAGGGAAAAGCACGATCGACGAGTCCATGATCACCGGAGAACCTGCCGCGGTCCAGAAGACGGCTGGAGATAAGGTAATCGGTGCTACCGTCAACCAAACCGGCAGCTTCATCATGAAGGCCGACGCGGTTGGTGAAGAAACTGTATTGTCTCAAATTGTGAAGATGGTGGCGGATGCTCAACGTAGCCGGGCACCGATCCAAAAGTTGGCCGACCAAGTAGCGGGATATTTTGTGCCCGCCGTAGTGGCGATAGCGATTATCACTTTCGGTGTATGGATGATCTGGGGTCCAGCCCCCGCGATGTCTTACGCCATCGTCAATGCTCTGGCCGTGCTCATCATCGCTTGTCCCTGCGCCTTGGGTCTCGCTACGCCTATGTCCATCATGGTGGGAGTCGGCAAAGGTGCTCAAAACGGTATCCTGATCAGGAACGCAGAAGCGATTGAACGAGCCGAAAAGATTACCCATCTTATCACCGACAAAACCGGCACACTCACCGCCGGAAAACCGCGGGTCGTCGCCATCCAGACCGCAGAAAGCGCCGACGAATCCGAGCTGTTGCTTCTATCCGCTGCGGTCGAACATCAGTCCGAACACCCGCTGGCAAGGGCCGTTGTCAACCGCGCTCAGGATGACGAGCTTGAGCTGCCCTCTATCGAAGATTTTGAGAGCATCACCGGTGGCGGCGTTCAAGCGAAGGTTGAGGGCGTAATCATCCGTGTCGGCAAACGCGATTTTATTGAAAATGCTGGTGTCAAAATCGAGCCCGCATTGGCTGCAACGGCGGAAAAACTACAAGGCGAAGGCAAGACCGTGATCTGGGCGGCGAAGGACGAAACTTTGCTCGGGTTGCTCGCTATTGCTGATCCGATCAAAGAGACATCGCGCGAAGCAATCGATGCCCTGCATACACTCGGCATCAAGGTGGTGATGTGCACAGGCGACAATTCCCGCACCGCCGAGGCCGTCGCGCGTGAATTGGGGATTGATGAGGTGCACGCCGAAGTATCACCGGAAGACAAACAACGTATCGTCAATACACTCAAATCGAAGGGGCACGTGGTGGCCATGGCTGGCGATGGCATCAACGACGCGCCTGCGCTCGCTGCGGCCGATGTCGGCATCGCGATGGGCACTGGCACGGATATTGCCATCGAAAGCGCGGGTATCACTCTAGTGAAAGGCGATCTGCGAGGTATCGTCGGCGGGCTTCGTATCAGTCGCGCCGTGATGCGTAATATTCGCCAGAATCTATTCTTCGCCTTTATCTATAACGCGGCCGGAGTTCCCATCGCCGCCGGGATTCTATTTCCGTTCTTCGGCATCCTGCTCAATCCCATGATTGCTGGAGCCGCCATGAGCCTAAGTTCGGTCAGTGTGGTGCTCAATGCTCTGCGCCTGCGTCGCTCAAAACTCTGACATGATCGGCGGTTAAGTCCGTCACCTAGCTCACGCCAATCTTCTGTTGGCTAATCGGACCTTATTACCAAAGGTAAATCGAAGTGTCCCCGCCTGATCTCCAAAAGTTCATCACTGAGGTTGCTTCCGCTTACGGGCTGGGAGCCGTGCGGGCCATCCAAGCACTGGGTGGCACCGCCACACCCAAGTGGACTATCACTACGGGCAACGGTCTCTTTGTCGTGCGCATCAGGCCGGATGAATTTTCGGATGCGAGCCAGTCAACCTTAACTCATCAAGCGCTGATCAAGTTAGCCGACACCGGCCTACCCGTTCCTCGTCCCTTGATAAAGTCTTCGGGCGAAACTCTCTATAATCACGGCGATTCTGTGATCGAGGTTTTGGAGTGGATCGATGGCGATATCTGGAACGGCGGCTCGCCTGAGGCCTTCCGCAACCTGGGTGTCTTTCTCGCAAATTTCCACGCGACCTTGGGGACTGATTTCGCGGATACTTCCGAAATCAAATTACGCGAAGATCATCCCGATGCGCTCCAATCATTGATGGATACTTTGCTCGCGCGGGCCAGCGATGAAGCCACGCGTGATCAGCTAAGCGCAATCAATAATCTACTCCAGCAAGGACGCGACGAGCTGGAAACCATTCTCTACCCTTCGCTCCCTCGCGCCGTGATTCATGGCGATTTCCATCCCGGCAATGTGCGCTTCCGTGGCCCCGAAATCGCTGCGCTCTACGATTTCGATTACCTCGCAGTGCAAGCCCGCAGCCGCGACATCATCGATGCCCTGATGTTTTTTGCTTCAGATCGGTCGGCCGTATTTGAGCCGGATGACATCCGTAGCCTCACTCAGCCCTTCACCCCAAACTTCAACGCTTCACGGGCCGTGCTAGCTGGCTACCAATCCATCAGTTCACTCACCTCCGACGAATGGATCGCATTACCCCTGCTCCTCCGATCTCGGTGGATTCAGATGCGTTTACGCGGCAGCCGCAAAGTTCCCGCCAGCGAGCACCTCGATTTCGTCTTGGCTGATTTTTTCATCATGACGGATTGGCTCAACGGAGCCGGTAGCGATTTTTTCACGCAACTGCGCAACGACTCCCCAGCATGAACCCATCCTCTATTCGAATCGGCGCCATTGGCTGCGGCCAATTCATGAGCCAGCAGCACATCCAAACAGTGGCGCGCAGCGAGCACCTCGTATTGCAGCACCTGGCCGATATCGACACTGAAAAACTCACGAAGGTGGCCAACCACTATCAACCGGTGCGACAAAGCACTAGGTGGGAAGACGTCGTCAACGACCCCGAGGTTGATATTATCGTCGCGGGCGTCTTACCCCAGTTACACCCGCAAATCGCGCGCGCCGCTATTGTTCAGAACAAACCCGTTTACATCGAGAAACCACTGGCGCCTAGCGTCGAGGAATGCCTCGAAGTAGATCGCCTCTCCCGCGAACGCGGCGTCCCTTTGGCCGTGGGTTTCAACCGACGCTTCGCCCCCGCCACGCAAGTCATGAGTCGTGCCTTTGCGACCACCGATCAGCCGGTCTCGGTTTACTATCGCATCGCCGATGATGATCGCATCCGCCCGCCGGAGCAGAACTGGAAAACCAGCGACCGCCTGCTCACCGAAACCGTCCATATCTTTGATCTGCTGAGTTTTCTGCTGAAGGCAGAGCCCATCGAAATCTACGCCCGAGAAACCCGGCCCAACGATGCAATCGTGACCATCGACTTTGCAAATGGCAGTCGCGCCACGGTGTTCTCCTCATCCCATGCTTCGCTCGCGCAACCCAAAGAACACGCCGAAGCCGCACTAGGTGACGGGTGTTTTTTCGAAATGGATGACTACGTCGAGCTGCGCACATACGGCCTGCCAGATTTCGATCCCGTGAACACTTTCGCCGGCCGCCCTTACGACCGCTGCGACAATCGCCACGTCGATGCCTTTGCTCAGCGCGGCCTCGCCGCTCTCGACGAACAGCGCCGCTTCTACGAAACTGCGATGCGAGAGTCCGGCGTCCTCGCCGATAGTTCAAGCACCACCGCTTGGGCCGAAGCACGCCTACGCCTCGGCAATCCGCCACCTCCCCAAATCAATTACGCACCCGACAAAGGTTGGGGGCTAGCCCTTGAGCATTTCTGCAACGCCGCCGCCACCGCTCAGACGCCTCAAAACGCGACCGGGAGCGATGGCAACCGCGCTACCGCCTGCGCATTCGCTGCCCGCCAATCGATCAACACACGGCAACCCGTGCGCCTAGATCCCACTCTCTGGCAAAGTTGACCGTTGGTCTCGCGACGATCGCGACGATTCCAGACAGAGACTGCCATAGAATGCAGGGCAGGGATTAAGCCCTACAACTCGATCATTTACATTCAACCTCGTCGCGGTCGTCGCGAGACCCTTGCCTTTCGGAATTAGCCCCGAGTCATCTTCCTACGATTGGTGCCGTAAAATGCAGCAGAAACTTTTCCGCGAAATACTCACGGGGCACCCACTCATCAAGCGGCCAGACTGTAGCCGGTTGCAC
>Ga0075118_10000214_pt1 | contig 59444 bp, 57 predicted proteins | sample AntAceMetag02UKE_FD_69794 | JGI IMG/M metagenome (GOLD analysis project Ga0075118, IMG submission 69794) | Saline lake microbial communities from Ace Lake, Antarctica - Antarctic Ace Lake Metagenome 02UKE | ecosystem: Environmental > Aquatic > Non-marine Saline and Alkaline > Saline | place...
CCGACCCACCCAGCCGGGCGCTGGCTGGTCCGACTCACCCAGCCGGGCGCTAGCTGGTCCGACCCACCCAGCCGGGCGCTGGCTGGTCCGACTCACCCAGCCGGGCGCTAGCTGGTCCGACTCACCCAGCCGGGCGCTGGCTGGTCCGACTCACCCAGCAAGACGCTGGCTGGTCCGACGTGGGTCGGGCTTTACGCCCGACAGGCGGTGGAGTTGGACTCGGGCGGGGTTGGCCGCTGCGTTCCCCAATATGTCCGCCGTTTCACCCTGCCCATCTCCGGGTCTACCTGGTCGCCTCGCCTCCACCGCATTCGGCGATTTACGGCAAAACCGCCCTGCCTTCAATCGCCCGCGTTGAGCTCTTTGAGCTTCTGCTGGAAAAAGCGACCTTGGCGCGACGGAGTGAACTCAGCGTCGGTGATGAGGCTCGGCGTCCAACGATAATCGAGGACCCATGGAGTCCAAGAGATGCCCCGTGCTTCCATAAAATCGATCAACGCTTCGCCGTAGGTTTCATCGGCGATACACGGGACATGCGCCCCTCGATCGGTCGCCTCCATAAACCCAAATTCGGTGGCAAACACCGGGTAGCGCTCTGCCACGAATCCCCAGACTTCTTGCCAGTGTGCTTCCCAGTCTTGGTTCTCCCAAGCATCGCGGTTCTTTTGCGGATACGGATGCGTCACGTAAGCGACTCCCGGCATTTGAATCGGCTCCGAGCGCACGTTGCGTAAATCATAACCCCAATCAAAACCCGCCACCAAGGGGATGACCGAATCGTCATTGGCATAGATCATGTAGATCAGGTCTTCGACGAACGCCTTGTAATCCCTCCAGGGCATCCGACCAAACTGGCCGCTGCGATTGGTCGGCTCATTCACCAGTTCGAAAAACGCTACGGTCGTATTCCCGCGGTAGCGCTCCGCCATGGTGTTCCAAAATCGAAAGGTTTCGTCCCGGCTGGTGACGTAAATATCTCGATGATACACTCCCATGAGCAGGTTCCCAATCGTGTGCCAATCGATGATGACATACAGGCCCAATTCCGTGCTCCACTGCACCGCTTCATCCAACCATTCGAGGTATTGTGCTTCGCCGTGCTCCTGCCACCACTGCGGATGGACCGGGACCCGCACGACATTCGCCTGCCACGCCGCCGCTGCTTCGAAATAACCGCGATTCCACTCGCCGCGTTCGGACAACGCCGCCGGATCGGCCATGGCCACCCCGCGAAACACCACCGTCTCACCGGTCGAGTCCACAAAGCGGTTTCCGTCGACTGATATCTGCGGCAACGCCTTGGCCGCCTTCGCGTCGCGTTGGTCGCTGAACGTGGCCTGAGCCCCCGCGATTGAAGCGGCGAACAACGCCACTGCCCCGATGAGAGCTCGCATGGTTATCATCGCGTTGTCCTCAGGCTCGGACCGTGTCGAACACCGTCACTTTATCCCAACGGTGCGCATGATCTTTGATGAACTTGTGGTGCAAGGGATGCTCTTGGTATTTGGCCTGATCCGCTAAGCTATCGAAGAGCAGAATTTCGGAGGCGTGGTAGCTGTTCTCCACTACCTCACGTTTTTCAGTATCCGCCGGCACGCCGACGTGGACGCCTCTCACCTCCGGGATCTCGCCCAAGCTGCGGATCCCATCAAGTAGCGCCGTGAGGTCCGCTTCGGAGTCAGGGTTTTTAAGCCAAAAGAAAACGTGATGAACGAGGAAGGTGTCTTGAATCATGGGAGCGGGTGGGGTTGCAGCAGTGAGAGAGGACAAGCCCGTCGTCGCGGCCAATCCCGCGGCGCCGGCAGCGGCCACAAAATTTCGACGACTGACGGAGGGCACGGAATCGGAGGGGGACCAAGGCATCATTCAACTACGATGGGGAACCCAATTTTCACCAAGCGCAAAGTGAAGCCCAAGATTGAACTGTGAGCTTTCCGTTAACAACAGTCCTGGCGTGCTGTCATTGCTGCATCGCTTCGCGCTGGTCTTTTTAGGGGCCACGCTACTCCCCGTGCCCGGGTCGACTGCGCCGGCGGCAAGTGCGTTGGCGGCCGCTCAGGAACTTTTCGAGGAGCGACGTTACGCCGAGGCCCAACCTGCTTTTGAGTCCCTGCATGAGGCCTATCCCGACCATCCGACCATCTTAATGTATCTGGGTAAACTCGCCGCCAAACGACAGGACCGAAAGCGCTCGCTCGACTACTTCGAGCAAGCCCTCGCCCTGCGCCCCGAGGAAGCCGACTACCACTTCGAATACGGCGCCGCTTGCGGACTTTATGCCGGCAGCTTGGGCACGAGTCTGAAGGCACTGACGTTTGCGCGGCGGGCCAGCAAAAGTATGGCCCGAGCCATCGAGCTCGATCCGGACAATCTCACCTACCGCCAAGGGCTGATTGAATTCAGTCTCGAAGCGCCGGCGCTGGCCGGCGGTGGCAGCAAGCGGGCACATGCCCAAGCCGATGCCATCGCCCAGCGCGATCCCGCCGCCGGGGCCTTTGCCCATGCGGCTATCTACCGCGCCGAGGGTGAGCATATTGCGGCAATGAAGGTGCTCGCTGAACTGATCGCCCTCGCCCCCGACAACTATTTTGCGCTCTTCAACTTCGGCCGCTGCGCCGCGGAATCCGGCGAACAGCTCGAGCAAGGCCGATCCTATTTAAAAACATGCCTCACCCTCTCGGCCCCGGATCAGGCCGCTCCCCCGGCGCACGTTTGGTGGAACCTTGCCACGATCGAAAAGCAGCTGGGCAATCGCGAGAATGCCATTGAAGCCTTGAGAAACGCGACGCAGTTGGCGCCCCACGACGACCGCATTGCCCGTGATCTTGCCACGTATACGGCAAGAGCGCCGAGCTCGGATTGAGTGCGCCTCCCGCCCCCACCACCCAGATCGGACAAAACGCCAATCACTGGTAAACCCCAAGAGACCCGAGCGATTGGCAGGGGCACTGCTACCAACTTCATCACATCGTATGACGCAACCCGCTGCTTCCCCTTCCGTTACCCCGCTGTGTGTGGCTGACGACGCCACCTTCTGGCCGTGGCGCCGCTGGCCCGAGTTTTCCAAATGGCCAAACCCGGCGGAAACCCTCGTGGTCGTGCCGATGGCGGGTATGAGTGATTGGGGATTAGGACACCCCTTGGATGCCGAGGAAACGCTCCTGCTGCAATTATTGAAAACGGCTTTGCAGACCCATCCGCCCCGTGATCAGCAATTGCTGGTCACTCCTCCTCTGCGCTTCGTATTCGGGCCGGATGACGCATGCGCCTTTGGCACGCCCCCCCCTCAAGTCCACCAATTCTTAGACGAAGTGGTCGAATCCATTCAGCTCTCCGGATTCAATCGTATCGTCCTCTACAATGCTAGTCCGTGGAACGAGGAGCTTACCGCCGCCGCCGCCCGAGATCTGCGCATCCGTCGCGGGGCCCAAATGTTTCGGATCAGTCTGAGTGGACTGGGATTCGACTTCCGACCGGACCGCAGTACCGACCGACGCAAAGTGCAGACCCTGCTCACTCATCTGCTCGGACAGGAACCGGAATCTAGTGCCATCGAAAACCCGGCCAACCTAGAGGAGTCGGCCGAAACCGGACCTCGTTTTCTACAGGCCGCAGCCGACCAGCTTTCAGAGCTCATTGCCGAGATTCAGGCGTGGCCCGCTTTGCCCGACGAGGGACGCATTCCGACTGCGATTCCGCCTGATACCACCCCCAACTCATCCTGAACCATCATGCCCGCAGCACCCTTTCCTGCCTACCGTAGTCGCTACCTCCCTGGCATGACCTTGGAGAAAATTCGGCATCTCCCAGACAAGGCGTGGGCCCCCGTAGTTATTACCACAGGCGCGATCGAGCAACACGGTCCCCATCTGCCCGTGGCCGTGGATTCACTCATGGGCCAAGTCTGGGCCGAACGCATAAGTACCCTCCTCGATCCCCAAACGTCCTGCTACTTTGCCCCCCCCATTACGATCGGCAAAAGTAATGAGCATACCGGATTCCCGGGGACGCTGTTCATCTCCAAAACTACGCTGCGGGAGCAATTGCTCGCGATCGCGGGCCAACTCCAGGATTGGGGTTTCCGGCAAATTAGCATCCTCAATACCCATGGCGGCAACACCGATGTCATCATCTACACGCTCCACGAAATCAAAGCACTCTGGGGCCTGGAAACCTGTTTCCTACGCGCCGATGTGGACTACGATTTACCCGAGCGCGAACAGACCCTCGGCATGCATGCCAACACCGCTGAAACCGCCTGGCTGCAGGTCGTCGCGCCCGCCTACGTCGACATGACGCAAGCGGTGAGTGAATACCCCGATCCCTCGGCCGCGGCAGGGCAACTGCGCCCCGAAGCCGCGCCCGCAACCTTCGCTTGGGTCACCGCTGATGTTTCTCGAACGGGAATCATGGGCGATGCTCCTGCCGGCACGGCGGCCAAAGGAGCAGCTTGGCTGGGTCTGACCGCCAAAGCATATGCTCAAAAAATTACCGCCCTAGCCGAACAGCGTCGGGCGATTTTTGCGGGTAATTCTCAGCCTTAGCCTCTGTTCCGAAATCATCCTGATTCATTTTCCATCACCGATGGTGATGAAATGTTTTCATTGATTAGCGGCAGATCAGGCCGTTCACACCCCCGGTAAAAGCAGTATTTTTCATAGGTGAAATCGATCAAACTGCGCCGCCCGAAGAATTGGCCCCTGTCTTGCTATGGTGAGCTGCAAGCTGGTCGCCCAAGGGAAGCCATTCGTTTCACAGCACCAGCTGATAGGAAAAGTTTACAATGCTCAGATCCGTTGCGGACTACCCGATGGCCGGATATCGCCAAGGCCTCCACCAGCCAGGAAAATATCATCTCATCACCCTCGCCGAAAGTGACCGCGAAGGGCATGAGCCCAGTATTCCCCATCGGCACGATTTTTTCGAACTCTTTTGGATTCGCGAAGGACACGGCCAAGTCAGTTGCGACCTCAACTGCTTCGAGTACCGGGCCAATACGCTGCTCGTCATGTCCCCCGGACAGATCCACACGTGGCGTCACGCCAGCGAAACCCAAGGCATCATTGCGGGGTTTTCCCCGGAGTTCTTGGCGGTCAATAGTGAACAGCCCGGACTGCTCGCCAAATTGCCTTTTCTCTATCCTGAACAGTTGGATCCTATCTTGTATTTAGACGAGACTGAAGGCGACCGGATCGATTCCCTCCTCCGGCAGTTTCAAGATCTGGCGCGACTGCCCGCCCCCGGGCAGGATGACGTTGCGCGCGGATTTCTGCTCATACTGCTCAGTCACATGCGTCAGCTGTTCGCCCATCGCGCCCCGTCGACCGAAAAACCGATTCGCGGCGAAAGCGAGTTGCTGGTGCAACGTTTTCGCCTCGCCCTTGAAGAACACCTGCCTCGCATCGTGGAGGTCGGTGAATTTGCCGAGTTGCTGAATGTCTCCCGCACGCATCTCAACAACGGCTTACGACGCTATACCGGTCACTCCGCCAGCGAGTTGATTCACGAACGAATGATCTTGGAAGCGAAACGACGCCTCCTCCATTCGACTCTGACGATCGCAGAAATCGCCTACGAACTCCGGTTTCAGGATCCGTCCTATTTTGGGCGGTTCTTTCGCAAGTATACCGGAGTCACCCCCGGTGCCTACCGCGAATCCGTCCAATACGAAGCGGTCGCGTCCTAGCGTTCGCCCGCCCCTTTTCTTCAATCAAAAAAAAGGCGACCGGAATTCCGGTCGCCTTTTGCTCAGGGGAGCAAGGAAGTCGACTTCAGGGACGATACGGCAGACTGATCTCGGCCTTGATCGGCCACGGAAATACCGTCTCCCCTTTATCCGGGAAGGGCATGAGTTTCAGCTTCTGGAGCTTACCCACCACGTCGTCGAAGTATTCGATCCAGAGGATTAGTTTTCCATCGACGATTTTGCCGATGCCCAAGGTGGTTTCCCATTCGGTAAAGTTATCGCTCAAGTAGGTCGCTTGGTAATGCCATTCCACGGCGAACCACTCTCCGTCGAAAACATGGGTCTTATTGGTGATGGTCCAGTCCTTGGTGATCTGATTTTTATACCACCGTTCGGCTACCCATTGGGTGTGAAAGCGATTGTCACGGCCTCCGGGGAAGTAACCTTCCCAATCCGGATGGTAGTAGTCGAACCAGGTTTCGCCATACAGCGGAATCCACTCGGACGCGTCATTGGTGATCACCGTCATCGGCTTGTCTTCGGCCGCGCTTAAACAGGCGGGCAAGCAGACGGATAAAAAAGCGAGGCAAGCAGCCTGCAGGTAAGTCGGTTTCGTCATGGCAGGGTTCAGTCGATGGTGTCGGGACGGAGCCAGACCGAAGCCGGCCATGGGTGGATCTCCCCTTCGTCGAGCGGTAGTTCTCCCGCCTTCTGCATGGGGGCCAGTTGCGAATCCCAGTACTCTTTAAACAGCACGATCTTGCCGTCCTTGATTTGGCAGACCACACCCGTGCCGACCGCGAAACGCTGGTCGGTTTCACGGTCGGTCGCCGCAAACTGGTAGGCCGTCACGTGGGTTTCCCCGTTCGTGATGAAGTAGTCTGCAAAGTAGATTTTGATGTCTTTCTTCTCGGCCTGATATTCGGCAAATAACGACGTAATCTCGTCATAGTCCAAACGTCCCCCGGGGTAGGCAAAGAGCACCTCAGGATGCAAGGCGGCGGTAAATGCCGCTTCATCTCCCGTTTCCCAGCTTTGCAAAAAACCGGTTATAAGGGCTTGGGCGGTGCCGCGATCCGTCCCGGCCCGGGCCATGGTGCCCGCCGCGAGGGCGAACACCATGCCAGTGGCCAACAGACGAATACGGCTATTCGAAAACAGCGTAGTCAACATCGTGAAATCCGGATCAGAATTTAAACTTCAGGCTCAGCTGAGCTTCGAAGGGCTTGGCTTTGGTCACGATCATGGTGGGAGCAAACGACGCCCCAATGAAGTAGTCTTCATTCGTGAAATTGTTCAGACGCAGGAAGATCTCATAACGGTCATTCCGGTAGAACAGATTCCCGTTCCAGACGGTCGACTCCGGCAGCACGAGGGTATTCTCATCATTCAGGAAGAACTCTTCCTTGTAGCTGGGACCCACGCCAAAACCGAAACCATTCTCGAAGTTGACCACCGCGAAGAGGTTGGCGGCAAACTGAGGATAGCCGGCTCGCTCGTTGGAGGCGTTGAGGGCATGACGATCCGAACTCACTACGTCATACATAATCGCACCTGAATAGAGTGCGACCTGCTCCGGAGTCATCGGGGACGTCGCGAACGGAAATCCTCCGTCGTAGGTCGCCGACTGTTCGCCAAAACTACCGACGAGGCTGAACATCGGACTCGGGGAGTAGGTGAACTCAATCTCATACCCTTCCGAAGTGTAGGCCGCCGAGTCGATGGCGCCGGTGGGAAGATCGGCCAAGGTCGCCTTCTCGTATTGGTAGACCGCCGCCGAGGCGAAGAACTTACCGTCCATCAAACTCGTCTTGATCCCTCCTTCGTAAAAAGGAGCTTCCACAAAGTTGGCCTCGCCACCATTGACGCCACCGGTTTGGCCGGGCTGCAGGGCGGTGCCATTCTGGATAGCGGCGTAGAGCGCTACGTTTTCACCCAGTTTAAATACGGGATTGAGGGATACGCTGCCGTAGGTCTTGTCGCCACTCACAAACGCAGGCTGGTTCACGCTTTCCTTAGGGCCACCTGCGACATCGAACTGCGCGTTCTCAATCCGGGCACCGCCAAAGAGCGAAAACATCTCGCCGAAATCAGCTTTGAACTGACCGAAAGCACCAAATTGTAGGAGCTTCGATTCCGAACCACCGACCGGGTCCCAATTGACCTGAGGACCCGCCAGCACGACCGACTGCGGGGTGATCAGGGGATTGAGGATATTCCGACGATTAAAGGGCTCGACGAAGAAATCGGTGGGGTCGTTGTTGTAGACGTAGCGCACATCCGCGCCGTATTGCACCGCGAAGTCGATGCCTCCCAGGGTGATCCTGTCGTCGACCGAAATTTTTACCTCACCGGCGTAGGAGTCGGAATCATGGGCGAAACCGTAGCTCGAAAGCTTCTTGGTGTGAATGTATTCAAAGAAGTTATGGAGCGTAATCTTACGATCGGACTCTCCTTGCCAGACGAAGTCGGTGAAGTAGATGAACGTGCTCGAATCCGCGTAATCACTCGGATCCGACAGGACGGTTTTGCCATCAATTTTTTCGGTAAACAGGGTGCCTCCCGCATCGAAATACTCCGGTGTGTATTTGTAACCATAGAGTCCACCTTGGAAAAAGATCGGAGTCGCGAAGCTCGCAGGACCCGACGCGTAGGAGAAGTTAGGGCCATCCGGTTGGCCGAAAGCGCTCAGGTAATACGAGGTGGGGACCACAATGGCTAGGTTAGGGTCGTTCACTCCGAGTGGGATCGCGTTTTGGGTGGGGAAAAAGGCGCTGAACAAATCGTTATTGGTAAAACCACCAAACTTCGCCGAAACGGTGTTGGGATCCATCTCTCCAATAATGTAGTTGCTGTTGTCGATGAGATCCTGCGTCACGCGATTCCAACCCGCATTTTCGTTGGATTGGAACGAATAGTACTCGGTCCCAGCAAATACGGTCAGGCTGTCGGAGAGGCGGGCTTTCACCGCGCCGTAGACCGAAACGTAATCATTGCTGATATCATTATAGTAGCTGTCCGCGTCCTGTGACGTGATGGAGAGGCGATAGGCCATCGGCTTGTGGGCCACCAGCATGGGTCCGCCGACGTCCACCTGCACATTGGTGTAATTCCAGTCACCGAACGTGGTTTCCACCGACCCGCGAAACTTGTCGAAGTAAGGGGTCTTGGGCACGAAGTTGACGTAACCACCCGAGTTGGTCGGCCCGAACTGAGCCGGAGAGGGGCCCTTAACGATTTGCATCGAATCCAAGGAACCAAAAGAAGTCGGCGTCTCGTTTTGGTTGGGGATGCGACGCATGCCGTTGAAATAAACTCCGGCATTATCGCCGCGGATGAAGGGCAGTCCGGGGATGCCAAAAATATTCGGGCGAGTAAGGCCGGCACCCACCCGGTCGAGATCTTCAAAACCGTCCACGGCGAATTGCTTCATGGCCTCCTCGCTTAGCACCGTCACCGATCGCGGTGTCGTGAGCGCATCCTGTTCGCCCAAGAAGATGGAGCCAATGGGACGATCATTGGGGTTAAGGGTGTTTCCGGAGAAGATGCCACTCTCTTCGGTAATGAAGGCCTCGAGGGCGAGCACGTCGTCATCGTCCGATTCCTGAGCGTTAACACTGGCGACTGCGGCGCCAATGGCGACCGAAAGCATCGCAATCGAGCGATTGAGCATTCGGCGGTGTGTCTTAATGGTGTTGATCATAGGTTTGGGTTCCTGCTGCGGTTAAAGGCTGTCGAGAGCGTTTGTCCACTCGGCATAAGGCTCTCCTTAGCATGAACCTGACCCAATCGTGCCAAAATCTGCATTCTCCTGTGTCCGATATGCCCAGATTGTGGGACTTTTGAAAAAAAGGAGCCTCGAGTCAAAAAAGCCATGCCTATTGGTGCGCTTTCTCAACCCTCTGGTTAACTTCTTGGCTGATCGCCCGGTAATCATGGTGCACCGGAGATTGGTCCCGGGCTTGCAACGCTCCCCCAATATAGACCCCACTGATGTGTTGTTGGCCGGCGACAAACGCCAGAGTCGCGTAAGCGTCAAAGACCACCCCGAAGTCGGCGGGGTCGATCACGATGAAATCCGCGAATTTACCTACCGCCAAGCTCCCCACCTGTTCGGCTACGCCTAAAACGTCGGCGCTGCCCCAGGTGTGCATCCGGAGCACTTCGTAGGGGGACAGGACGGAGGCATCGGAGTATTTCGCTCGGACCGCGTAGAGTCCCATACGCACATTCTCGAGCGGATCGGCCCGGTCCGCACTGGCCTGCCCATCCACCCCCATGCCTATCCGCAGCCCCGCTTTAAGATAGAGGGGAATATCGGGTGTGCCCGACGCCAACCGCCCGTTCGACAACGGGTTCCACGACATCGCGGCCCCGGCCGCCACCACATCACCCAGTATCCAAGGGTCCACGTGAATAAAATGGCCCATGAGGATGCGGTCGGTGATCAAACCCGCATCCTTCATCCACCGGTAGCGCAACCGCTCTTCATACTGCTCCGGGGCCGATTCCATAAAATGGATCTGATTGCCGATCCCAAACTTCGCGCCGATCGCCGCCTCGGTTTCTGCCGCCGCCGGGGAATCCCGAAACGCGGAAGTCCCATTCACCATCACCGACAATAGCTGGGTGCCGGTGTCTTCCGCTTCGATCCAATCGAGAAAGGCACTGACCTCCTCTAGCCCCTGTTCCACCGACGGGATTTGCCCCCATCCGCCAAAATTCTGACCGTGCACAAATCGGATACCCGACTCCAGCTCACCGCGAAGCTGGGCCTCGGCAAACTCCCGACTACTCCACCCCCCATAGTTGAAATTATAGGCGGTGGTGATGCCGTGCCGCACGTGGTCCAAGGCTCCTTGCAGCGTAAACCAATAAAAATCCTCCGCCGCCGCATACTGGGCGCGCTCGAGATAGAGGGCATCCACCCAGCCCATCAAGGTCTGGTCGGCGGCCAACCCCCGCCAGGCGCTCTGCCACAGATGGCTATGCGCCGAAACAAACCCCGGCAACACCCACTGCCCCGCCAGGTCCAGATGCTCGACCCCGCTCCACCCGTCCGGCTCGCCTGATTCCAGCGCGATGATTTTGCCATCCGCCCCGACCACCATGTAACCCACGACCGGCTCAGGCTGGTCGGCTACCATGGTATAGAACGTCGCCCCGGTCACGACCAACTTAGCGCCAGCGCTCGCGGCCTCCGCCCACGTACTTCCAAGCATCAAACCGAGGATACAAAACACGCTATTTTTCATACCCGGAGCGCAGCCAGTCCCGCACCCACGGGAGTCGCAATCCACAGATTTCGCATAAACACCAGCTTTCTCGGGTCGGGTTCGCACGCACCAAGCTACGACGGTCCCCATGAAGTTTTTGGATAATTTTAACCGCTTAGCTCTACGCTACCTGTCTACCGCGATCTTGGGCGGGATCGGATCGACGCTCTTGCCCGCATCCTCCCCTCAACTACTGGTACACGATGCAATCCTGATCACGATGGATGCCGACCAACCCGATACCTTCCCCGGGTGGTTTACCGTCGACGCGGCGGGCCGGATCCTTGATCTGGCTGCAGGCGATCCCGCTCCGGCCCTGTTGGCCCGGGTTCCAGAGACCTTGGACGCCGCGGGGCGCTTCGTCGCGCCGGGATTTATTTCGGCGCACAGTCACATTTATATGAGTCCGGTGCGGGGCGTCGGATTTGACTCCACCCTCTACGGTTGGGGCAGTGCCCTGGGCCCCATCCTGAGCCGCACCCACGGTGATGACCTCTATTGGTTCACTCTGCACGGCGCCCTCGATTTTCTGCGCAATGGCATCACCACCTGCTACGACTTTACCAACTCCGGAGTGAATCGCGTAGCCGCCGTCGGCCTCAACGAGAAGGTTCCCTACGGCGTTCCGCGCCCCGGTGATTTTGAAAAGAATCAGATCCGGGCCAAAGCCGACGCGGGTCTGCGTTTCGTCAACAGCGTTGGTCTACCCCGGATCGGGCCGCCGGCGGAAACCCGCGCCCGATTCGAAGAGGTGCTCGAATTTTTTAACGAATTCGCGAAGGACGAGCCCCTCGCCATGAAGATGGCCATCAGCGGCGGGGTGCAGCGGGCACCCGATATCGGGGCGGCCTACTTGGAAGCTGCGTTGATGCATGACCATGGCCTGCTCAACCAAAGTCATTTCCTCGAGAGTCCCGAGCGCGTGCCCGAGCAACAAGCCAAGTTTGCGTGGTACGAAGAGGCGGGTGCCTTGGGCCCCCAGATGATTTTTGGCCACTTCATTCAGGTCAATGATGAGATCGTGGCCAAGGCGGCCGCTACCGGCAGTCGCATGTGCTGGCAACCCACCTCCAATGGTCGCCTCGCTTCCGGGATTCCCGACGTCACGGCCTACCGCCAAGCCGGCATCAAAGTCGGCATGGGGCTTGATGACCAAAGTTGCACCGACATCTCCGATCCCTTCCAAAACCTGCGGATCGGCATGTACACAATGCGCGCCTTGCACAGCGATGCCGCCGCCATGCCGATCCGTGATATCCTTTTTCTCCACACCCTAGGCAGCGCTGAGATTCTCGATATCGATGATCACGTCGGGAGCCTCGAGGTGGGGAAATATGCGGATTTTCTCGTGGTCGATCCGCGCGACCCGGATACCGGTCCCATCCACAACCCCCTCGCCAGCTACGTGCTCGCGTGCGGATTGCGAAATCTAGATTTGGTCTACGTCGCCGGCAAACGGGTAGCCGAGGACACGCACATGCTCAGCTACGATGAATCGATCGTCCGTCAGGAAGTGGACACGCGGATGGCCCGCATCAAAGCCGACATCGCCAAGTCCGATTCCTGAGCCCGCCGCCCTATTCCGTCCCGCGATACGCTCCCGCAATCGCCGCTTCCGATGCCTTCGCGGCTTCCACATCGAGGTTGGTCACGAGGTTGCCCTGATCATGAGTGGTGAAACCGAGGTAGACCTTGCCGTAGACGATATGAATGTCCGGGTGGTGGTCGAGCGCTTCAGCCGGATACGAGACCCGCAAAACCAACGCCACCGCTTCGCGAAAACTCCCGGTCGCGAACACCTTAAAAAGCATGCCGTCTTTGACCTCCCACCCGGGCAATTCTACTAAAGCGGCGGCAATCTGATCGTCATCGAGCAGCTGGGAACGCTCGGGATTCAGCGTCTCGTAAATCGGAGCCATCCCCAATTCAGCAATGTCGGGCGCCGCGCTCAACCCCGGCGTCAAACCACCAAGAGTGAGGGCAAGGATCAGGCTGCGTCGGAGTTGGGCAATGTTCATAGGCGATCGGTAGCAGAGGATGTGCCCGCGGTGAACCTCTCACTTTTGTCGTCAAAGATTAACCAAATGTGCCATGCGGAGTGGCCACCTTGAGCATTCTGCCTGCTACAGCACGGGCATGACTCGTGTGCTTCTTCGTTTTAGTTTTTTCGTCGGCCTCTTGAGTGGGGCCGTGCTCGTCACCGCCCGCGCCGCCGCCGATACCACGCCTGCTCTGCTCGTGCAGGGCGGCACCCTCATCACGGTAGCCCCAGATGAACCAGATCCCTTTGTCGGCTGGTTCACGGTAGGGACCGACAGCCGCATCATCGCCATCGGCAAAGACGCGCCGCCCGCCGACCTGACCGCGACGCACGTGGTCGATGCGACCGGCAAAATCATCGCACCCGGTTTTATTTCGGCGCACAGCCACATTTTCATGAGTCCGCTACGGGGCCTCGGTCATGACGTGACGCTCTACGGCTGGTTCCGAGCCTGGGACCGCTACCTGCGTCATTCCACGGCCGAAGACATCTACTGGTTCACCTTACACGGTTCTCTCGATTTCCTCCGCAACGGCATCACCACGGCCTACGACTTCACCTACAACGGTGGCGTCGGGCCGCCCGCCATCGGCGTGGGCGAAAAGGTGCCCGCCCCGCGCCTGAAACCGGGCAATTTTGAGCAGCAACAGATCCAAGCCCGCATCGATGCCCGGCTTCGTTCCATCGAAAGCGTGTTCATTTTTGAGCTCGATACGCTTTCCGAAACTCGGGCGCGGTTTGAGGAACAACTCGCTTGGGCCAACGCCAAGGCCGCCGAAAACGACCTCCTACTCAAGATGGCTATCAGCGGCCGGGTGCAGTTTGAGCCCAACCGCAGCACCGCCATCATGGAAGCGACGTTCATGCGTGACTACGGACTGCTCAACCAATCCCATTTCCTCGAAAGTCCGGAGCGCGTGCCCGAGCAGCAGGAGAAATTTGAGTGGTATGTGGAAGCCGGCGCGCTCGGGCCCCAGATGATTTTCGGCCACTTCATCCAAGTAAATGAGCATATCCTAGATACCGTGGCCGCCTCCGGCGCGAAGATGTCTTGGCAACCGACCTCCAATGGACGCCTCGCCGATGGTATCGCCGACGTAGTGGAATACCAACGACGCGGCATTCCCGTGGCGGTCGGGCTGGACGACCAGAGCTGCACCGACGTCTCAGATCCGTTCCAAAACATGCGGATCGGGCTCTACACCATGCGCGGGCTCCACATGGACGCGACGGTCATGTCCATCTCGGACATCTTGCGACTCCATACTTTGGGCAGTGCCGAGGTCCTCGAGATCGACGACGACGTGGGCAGTCTCGAACCGGGCAAATTCGCCGACTTCCTCATCGTTAATCCGCGCCACCCCGATACCGGTCCGGTCTACGATCCGCTCGCCACCTATGTGCTGGCCACCAGCCTGCGTAATCTTGAGCAGGTCTACGTCGGCGGTGAGCTCGTCGCCGACGGGCTGACGCTACCCGGGCAGGACGAAGCCCGGCTCCGCGCCGAAATCGACACCCGCACCGACCGCATGCGGGCGTTTGCCGCCGCCGACGATTTTATTGCAGAAGCCAAGGCCGCCCAAAAATCCGGCGATGCCGCCCGGGCGATGAAACTCTACGGCGCAGCCATCGCCACTGCCCCGACCTACGCGGATCCGTGGATCGAACGCGGGTTGTTGAAATTCAGTGATGACCGGGTCGCCGCCGCCCAAGACTTCTCCGCCGCAGTCGAGGCCGACCCCACTTCGGCCCGCGCCCTCGTCTACCGCGGCAACCTTACCTACCACTACGTCGAACGGGATTTCGCCGCCGCCGAGGCCGATTATGCCCGCGCCCTCGAGCTCGAACCCCACTTCGAGCGCTTTTATGCGCATACGGCCGAACTCTATCTTTATACCGGTGACGCCGATCGCGTGATCGCCGAGGCCGGTAAAGGCATCGCCCGGGAACCGGAAAATCATCTCCATTCGCTCAACCTCGCGCACGGTCTGCTCTTCTCCGGGGACGTCGCCGGGGCCAAGCAACTCTACCTTGAGCTCGCCAATGAACCCATCGAAGGCGGCGCCGTAGGGGCCATATTTGCGCAAAAGGATTTCGCCCACATCCAAAAAATCGGCGCGGTCGAGTATCCCATCATCGACGAGATCGTGCCTTGGCTACAGCGTCTTGTCCGGGAGTGAGCCTCCCGATTCCTGCCCCCTCTACTGTTCTTGCCTATGACCCGCATCCTCGACTGCCACATCCACGCCTACCCGCCCGAGGTCTTCAACGATCCCCGCGCGTGGGGTGAGGCGCACAATGAACCTTGGTTCACCCACTGCGTCGCGCCCGCGGGCCAGCCCACGATCCAAGCCTGGGCCGATACCGATACTCTCCTGCGCGACATGGACCGGGCGGGCATTGAAAAGGTCATCATGCTGGGCTGGTATTGGGAGCACCAAGAGACCTGCGAGATTCAGAACCAGTGGTTCATGGACTGGCACCAGCAACATCCTGACCGTATCCACGCTTTTGCTACCGTAAAACCCAGCTCGGGCCAACGCGGACTAGACAACGTCAACCGTTGCCTCGACGCGGGACTCTGCGGGTTGGGCGAGCTGTTGCCGCAGGCGCAAGGATTCTCGTTTCAAGATGACGACTTTGCCCGCCTTGTGGATGTCGCCATCGCCGCGGACGTGCCGTTCAACCTACATGTCACCGACCCGCTGATCATCGGCGAAGCCAGCACCTATCCGACGCCTATCGGGGACTACCTCCAGCTCGCCATGGATTTTCCGGCCGCGACATTCATCTTGGCCCATTGGGGGGGAGGTATCCCGTTTTTTGAGCACAATCCCCGCGTCAAAAAACACCTCACCAATATCTACTACGACACGGCGGCCTCTCCCCTACTCTACGACAAGGAGATCTTTCGCAGCGTGACCGATATGATTGGACCGGACCGAATTCTTTTCGGAACGGACTACCCGATCATGCTCTACCCCCGGGACTCCCAGGAGGCGGATTTCTCCCGCATGATCGGCGATATCCGCGATGCGGGTCTCACCGACGCCGAGTTCGACGCCATCATGGGCGACAACCTGCGCCGCCTGATGAAGTGGGACTGAGGTAAGCACCAGCAGATGCCGTACCACCGATGAACACCGAAAGACCCAGATCAATCCGATCGACTGAAGCGGTTCCCCACTTGGGCACCATTGTTGCCCCTACCCGTCTCATTTGTTTGGGTCTTCTGCTCAGCCATCCGGGTTCATCCGTATCCATCCGTGGTTGAAAAAACACCTCCCAAGTCCGATCCCTTTGCCGGCCTAAAAGGCCGGGAACGCACCATCATTTTTCACGATGCGGCGGCCATCGGCGGAGCGCCTGTCGCATACGTCATCGTCTTGGCCACGGTGATCGCCGTGCTATCGTTTATCCCGTTCTCCATCGTGTTGGCGGGCGGCAGCAGCTTCCCCATGGCCCAAGGCGTCTATTCGCTGAATGGCTGGATTCTCGGCCCCTGGGCCGGATTCGTCGCGAGTAGCATTGGCGCGACGGTTGGCGTCTTTCTCGCGCCGCATACCGCTGGCATTCCGTGGCTCTCGATGAGTGGCGCCGGCTTAGCCGCGCTGGTGGCGGCGACACTGCATCCCACCGGTCGTCAGCGGATCTGGGTCGGCATCAGCGCCCTGATACTGACCGGATGGGTGCTGTTTTACTACCAAGCGGTGCTGCTCAACGGGGTAGATGCCGGAGTCTTTTTCCTCAGCTATGCGACCCATCTTATTTCCACTGTGCTCTTGCTTAGTCCGGCCCGCCGCTGGATTGGACGGGCCCTGCGGAGCAAAAGCCTCAAACGCGTCGCCGTCGGCCTCTTTTTAGGCACGTGGATATCTGCCAGCCTGATGATGTTTTACATGTCGTGGTTGAGCTACGCGTTGCTCACCTGGCCGGAAGAAGTGTTCTACATTTTCTTCGTGGTGGTGCCGCTGGAAAATACGGCGCGCAGTGTGATCGGAGCGGTCATCGGCACCGGCGTGATCGCCGGACTGCGTTCCATGTCGTTGGTCAAACCGCCGCACGCTAACTTCTGATGCCGCCGACACCCGCACCCCTAGTTTCCCTGCGGGACGTATCCTATGCCTACCCGTCGTCGACTGCTCCCGTGCTGCGGGATCTGAGTTTCGACATCGCGCCCGGAGAAATTGTGGCCCTGCTCGGCCCATCCGGCGCGGGCAAAACCACCCTCTGTCTGGCGCTGATGGGCATCGTGCCGCAGTTCTATCGCGGCCGATTTTTCGGCGAGCTGGTGGTCGATGGCCAAGATGTGCTGACGGAACCCATCCACGCTCTCAGCCGATCCGTCGGACTGGTGCTCCAAGATCCCGCGGCCCAACTCGTCACTGCTTCCGTGGAGAACGAAGTTGCCTTCGCGTTGGAAAATGCGGCGCTGACCGCCTCCGAAATCCGTGAGCGCGTGGCCGCAGCCCTCACCGCCGTGGGGCTCGAAGCCTTAGCCAAAAAACACCCGCACGAACTATCGGGCGGGCAACAACAGCGTCTCGCTCTTGCCGCCGCCCTCGCTCAGCAACCACCGCTCATCGTGCTGGATGAGCCCACGTCCCAGCTCGATCCCGCCAGCACCGAGGAGGTATTCGCCCTCATCCGCCGACTCAACGCTAGCCACGGCACTACCTTTCTGGTCGCGAGCCATGCCATGGAGGAAGTCGCCGCGACCGCCACGCGGGCGCTGGTGCTCGATGCTGGGCGGCTCGCAGCAGATGCCCCCGTTGCCGAGGTGATTCGCGATCCGGCACTATTTCCTCGGCTGCACCTGCGACGGCCGGAGGTCACGCAGGCCTACGCGGAACTGGCCGCTCACGGTCTTTGGCCCGCGGACCAATCGTGGCCCTGCACGCTCGCGGAGGGTATGGCCGGGCTCACCCAGCTCCCCCCCGCTCAGCCCTTCCAGCCGGCTCCACCGGCTGCCCCCGATCGGGGCAGTCCTATTCTGGCCCTACGTGACGTGACGCACACCTATCCCGATGGCACCACGGCGCTACGCAAAATCAACCTCGAGATTCCGCGCGGTGAATACTGCCTGCTGATCGGGGAAAACGGGGCCGGCAAAAGCACGCTGCTCCAGCACTTTCTCAACCTGTTGCGACCCACCGCCGGCGACGTGTTAATCGATGGCGTCTCGTTGTCCGACTTCAAAGTAGCCGAACTCGCGCGCCGGATCGGCTACGTGCCCCAGAATCCGGACCAACAACTGTTTAATGCCACGGTGGAAGACGAGGTCGCATTTTCCCTCCAAAATACGGACCTCACTCCCGACGAAAAATCCGCCCGCCTTGAGCAGGCGCTCGCGGCCATGAACCTCGAGCACCTCCGCGCCGCGCATCCGTTTTCCCTCTCTAAAGGCGACCGTGCCCGCGTCGTGATCGCGGCGGTGCTGAGCCTCGATCCTGAAGTTTTGATTTTCGATGAGCCGACCACCGGTCAAGACGCCGCGGGCGCGCGGGCCATCCTTGATCTCACGCGGGACCTGCACGCCAAAGGACGCACCATCGTCATCGTGACCCACCACCTTTATCTCATGCCGGAATACGCGCGCCGGGTGATGGTGATGGGCGAAGGGCAACTCCTGCTCGATGCGCCCGTGCGCGAGGCGTTTCACGCCACCGAGTTACTCGCGCGCACGGCGGTGCGACCTACCCAAGCCGTGGCGCTGGCTCGTGCCAGTCACCCGCAAAACCGGGCGATTTCACCGGCCGAGTTTGTGGCCTCGTTCGCCCGTGAGGAGGCATCGCCGTGAGTGCCCCCACCTGGACCACGGCGACTCGCCAAACTGCGTTTTCCGCTTTGGATTTCCGCGCGAAGCTAGCGGTATTTTTTACGGCGACCTTCGCGGCAGTGATTTGGGACAATCCATGGCTCAATCTGGGGCTCGCCGCCGGGATTGGCGGCGGTTGTCTCGCGGTCGGCATTCCCGGAGCCTACTTACGCCTGATCGCCAAAGTTATGACGCCGTTCTTCGCGCTGCTGTTGATCACGCACGGCTTCTTCAACGTGCAACATGTGCAGCGCCTCTTGGACGGCCGCGATCTCACCGCACTGTTCACCGTCCCGGAATCGATTTGGGTTTTTGGCGGTGCGACCTTTTCCCGGGAAGGCGCCCTCTTCGGACTCAACGCCATTGCCAAAAGCCTGACGTTTTTACTCCTCGTGCCGCTGTGTGTCTTCACGACCGACCCCAACCACCTCGTAGTGAGTCTGGTCCGCCTGAAGTTGCCCTACAAGCTGGCCTTTGTGCTCACCTCGACCCTGCGATTCTTTCCGCTCATATTTGAGGAAATCCAAGCGGTGATTCGCACCCAACGACTCCGCGGTTTCGCCGCCGAGGACCTCTCGCCCGTCCAAAGACTGCGGGTCTACGCCAAAGTCGCGGTGCCCGTAATTCTAGGCGCCCTGCACAAAGCGCAACAAACCGAAGTCGTGCTCCAAGCGAAAGGCTTTTCCGGCAGCTCTCACCGCACCTACCTCTACGAGGCAAAACTCAGCAGCTTAGACTACGGCGTCATAGCCCTGACCGCCAGCGCGCTCATCCTCGCCATCGTCATCGCCCCAACGCTAGGCCAGTTCACGGGCTAATTCCCCGCGGTCATGTCGTAAAATTGTCAATGGAGCTCCGCAGGACGGAATTAACCTTTTACGACGTGACCTTTTTTTACCCCCATCACCTACTTTGCCTGCGTCGCGGTGATGAAGGCGATGAGTTGGGCGAAGTGTTCCTTCGTGAAATCTGGGTGCCGGGGCATGATGGTTTCTGGGTAAAACTGTTTGGGGTCGGTGACCATGTTGATGAAGTGATCGGGGTTGTGAACGGCATGCGTTTGCAAGATCATGAACGGTCGTTGGGACACGTTGCCCCCTACCTCACCCGGGCCTTGGTGACAATTATTGCAGCGCTCCAAGAATAACGCGCGACCGTCGGCCGCGATGGAATCGAGTTCGGCGAGCTTGCCCTCATAAAACGGGGCATAACGTTCGGCCTCCGTCGCCACCCCGATTTCCACAATTTGAGTCGCCGAAATCATACCGTAGGAGGTCAGGTCGACAAAATCCGGGAACCGGGTCGGGCTCACAAACGCATAATACGGAGCCATGTCTTCGATGCCTAAAAACGTCGGCCACCCTTCGCCATCCTGCGGCGAACGGCCTTCGTAGTACACGATTAGATAGGGATCCTTCGACGCGATGAGGGAAAATGGTAACCACGACTCCCACCGATCCACACAGCGGAGAACGACGCCATCGGCGTCGCCCTCCGGGCCGAGCGCCGCCACGATGTCGGCCAACGGCACGACGGTCATCTCCACCGGATCAGCCGTGGGCCAGATCCGGTCAATGACCGTCTTGGCCGTAGGCAACGCGGCCAGAGAGGCGCGAGTCACATAGCCTTTCTGTCCCGCGGGGACTCCGCTCCAGCTATCGTCGAAGATCAGGTCATCGCTCGAATCAGGCTCCCACCGCAGCGTCAACTCGGGGGCGGCCAGGCCGGTGAGCGTGATCGCTCCCAAGGCGGCGAAGCATTGTACAATTTTGATCATGCGCATGTGATTTCCGGAGCACTCCCGGTGCCACCCGCCATCGTTGAAATCGCTTCTGGGGAGCAGGTCCAGAGAACGTGCAAAATCACCACCCTCCCCGGCACGAGACGCGCTCCACGAGTGGCCTGACGGACCCCGTTTGCTCCGCGGGTCCACCCTTCCACTAAAATTAATACCACGGATCGACCACGCCATTTGCGCCGAATCCGGTTTCGTTCAATCTCCCTCATGCCTACTCCCGGATTCGTTTCCCTCTCCCCCGAACTGATCGCCGACTTGCAAGCGATCGTCGGTGAAGACCAAGTCGTCACCTCAGGCACCAAACTGGAGACCCTCTCCAAAGATTTTTATTGGTACTCACCGGTCCTGCGCGACCGGCTCGACGATCGCAACGCGTTCGCTGCGGTCAAAGTGTCCAATCTCGAAGACCTTCGGCAAGTAGTAGCCAAGACGGCGGCGGCGCGGGTGCCTATCACGCCCCGCGGCGCCGCAACCGGCAACTACGGTCAATGCGTGCCGCTGTATGGCGGCATAGTGATCGACCTCAGTGCGTTCGACAAAATCCACTCGATTGAAGGCGACGTCGTCACCGCGGAGCCCGGGGCTCGCCTCGTGGATATCGAAAACCAAGCCCGGCCGCTCGGCCAAGAACTTCGGTGCTATCCCTCCACTTGGATCAAATCAACCCTCGCCGGCTTCTTAGGTGGTGGTTCCGGCGGCATTGGTTCAATCAGTTGGGGCGGTCTGCGCGAGCCGGGCACGATCAAACGTTTCAAGATCATGACCGCCGAGGCCGAACCTCGCATTATCACCTTGGAAGAGGAGGACTGCCTCAAGGTGTTTCACGCCTACGGCACCAACGGCATCATCATTGAGGTCCAACTTCGACTGGCCCCCGCCTACCCGTGGCAACAGTTGGTCATCGCCGGCGAAGACTGGGATCCGCTACTGGATTTTGCGGCGGAAATTTCGGCCGACGCCGACGTGCGCAAACGTCTGGTGACCGTGCTGGAAAACCCTATCGGCTCCTTCTTCAAACCGATCAAACGCTTCTATCCCGCAGACCATCATTTGATCTTCTTCGAGGTCGAAGAATCGGCGGCCGACGCCGTGGTGGCCCGCGCCGAGGCCGCCGGCCTGAAGGTGCCGCACCGGATTCCCTACCACTTCCCCCGCAAGCCCCCGATGCTCTCGGACTACACTTGGAACCACACCACGTTGTGGGCGCTCAAGACCGATCCGCAATGGACGTACCTCCAGAGTGGATTCGGCGACAACTACCGCGAGCAGTTCAAACTGCTGCACCAAAAGTTTCCCGGCGAAATCCTCTTTCACCTCGAATTCACCCGGGGCAATCCGAAGATGGGCGTCAAGCACACCATCGCCTGTGGCGGCATTCCCATTGTAAAATTCAAGTCCGAGGATCGCTTGCGCGAAATCATCAACTACTGCACCGAAATCGGTGTGATGACCGCCAATCCGCATACCTGCTACATCGAAGAAGGTGGACGCGATCAGGGTTACGACATCCAGCTCGAACTGAAGCGTGAGGCCGACCCGCACAATCTGCTCAATCCCGGAAAAATGAAGCAGGCCCCGGAACCGGCGTTTGCCGTGCCCGGTTCGATGCCTCAGTTCTTGTTTCCGTGATTGGAAAAAACCTGACCGAAGCCTTCCGCGGAGTTCACTTCGAAGGTGGTGCCGTCGCCACCATGCGGGACGGGACTCTGCTGGTGGCCGACGTCTACCGGCCGACTGGTGAGGGACCTTGGCCGGTGCTGCTGATGCGTCAGCCCTACGGTCGGGACATCGCTTCCACGGTGGTGTATGCCCACCCAACCTGGTGGGCGCGCGAGGGATTTATCGTAGTCATCCAAGACGTGCGGGGCCGGGGAGACAGCGAAGGAACGTTTTATACCTTTCGCCACGAGATTGAAGACGGGGTGGATACGGTGGCATGGGCCGCGGCGCTACCCGGCAGCAATGGCCGGGTCGGCATGTATGGTTTTTCCTACCAAGGATCGACCCAGCTGCTCGCTGCCCTGGGGAAGCCACCGGCGTTGAAGGCCCTCGCGCCGCACATGACCGCGTTCGATCTTTACTCGGGTTGGTTTTACCGCGATGGGATCTTGCAGCTGAGCACCACGCTGGGCTGGGCGAGTCAGATGCTGCGCGAGGATGCACGCCGGGCGAACGCCGAAAGCACGACGGCACTGGACGAAAACTGGAACAATCCGGGTCGTCTTTCGAACGTGTTTCCCCTCGCGGAGGCGGCTCCTATCACTCACGCGGATATCCCTAGTTACGGCCGCGATTGGATCACGCACCCGGAAGACGATGCGTATTGGCAGGAGTTTAATTTACTCGATCGGATCGCCGAGCTGGACTTGCCGATGTTTCACATCAGCGGGTGGTATGACTTCTATCTCCGTGGATCCGTGGACGGTTTTCGGGCGATGGCCGGGGCGCATCCGCACCAAGTGCTCTGCGCCGGCCCGTGGCAGCACATCCCGTGGGGTGAACATGTGGGCGGGGTGAATCTCGGGCCCGCGGCGGCTCCGACCACCGATCAAGCTCTAGCCATCTGGTTTCACCATTGGCTCGACCACGACCCAGCTGGATCCGCGTCTCCGCTCGCGCCCGTGCGCTATTTTGTGCTCGGGGCCAATGCCTGGGCCGACGCCGCGGAATGGCCGCCTGCCAGCACCAAATTGACGCCGTGGTTTTTGCGTTCCGAAAGCCGGGCCAACTCCCGCTACGGAGATGGCTCGCTCGATCCGGAATCAGGCGGCGGACCCGAGGATCTGTTTACCTACGATCCGGAAGTCCCCGTGCTCGCGCCGGGCGGCAATCGCGGAGGCAATGTTGCCTTTGGGCCGCATGACCTCAGTGCGCAACAGGAGGCCAATAACCTCCTCGTCTACACCAGCGCGCCGCTGGCTGCGCCACTCGAAATCGCGGGTGATCCGCAATGCCATTTGCACGTCAAGTCGAGCGCCGCGCATACCCATTTTGTGGTGCGCCTCTCGCGAGTCACTTCGACCGGCACCGCGCAATTTCTGACGCTGGGGGCCGCCCGCGTGGTCGGCGCGGATGAAGGCGACAGCACGAGGGTGGAGATCCAGTTCGATCCTACCGCCGTTCGGTTCGACGCCGGAGACGCGATCCGGTTGGACGTCGCGAGTTCGGCGTTCCCCCTCCTAATCCGCTCTCCGAATACGGCTCAGGATCCCGCGCAGGTTGCCAGTCCGGGAGCGTTCAAACGGGCCCTCCAAGTCGTTTACCACGACGATGCGCGCGATTCCCAGCTGCTCCTGCCCGTCATGGGCGCTTAGCGCTTACTCCGCAAACGCGTCTTCAATCAGGTTGAAATCCGTCCAAACCTCCATCCGAGGCAAGGTCGCCCCGGGGTGGTTCTTCAAGAAATCGGCAGAGTGTTTTTGCCAAGTGATCGGACTGGTGGCACCGGTCCGCGGGTCTTCCGCCCAGACGAGTTCATCCACGATTAGTTTCAAGGATTCGATTTGGTAGGTCAGATCGAGATCTGGTTCAAATTCGGTCACCACCAATCTAGCGGCGACTTCCGGTTCCGCCGCGGCGGCTTTCCAGCCCCGGTCAAGAACCTGCAGAAAAGTGACGATCGCTTCGCGGTGTTTGGCCAATGTGGCCTCGCTGACGAACATCGTCTGCGAATAGGCGAGGTGCCCCCAGTCCTTGTAGACGAGCGCGTTCACGTCGTGTCCCGCAACCTTCATGCGGACAAATTCGTCCACGTAATACGCCTGCTTCGCATCCACTTCATCCCGGATCAACGGGCCATCTCCGTAATCTGCCTCCCCCACATCCACCTTGCTCGGATCGACACCGGCAGTGGCTAGGGCAGTGGCCAGGGCTTCATAGCCATCGCCATGCACCGCCACCTTGAGCCCGACCAAATCATGAGGCGTCTCCAAGCGGTGTTTGGCCTTCGCGACCAGACACAAAGGCGAGGCCTGAAACATCGCCCCGATCGCTACCACCGGCGCACCTGCGGCGCGGCCGGACAGAAATAGTCCGCTTTCAATCGAACCGATGGTGTGGTCGGACGCTCCGACGTTGGCGGCCAAATCACCGTAGTCCTTCGGGAGGCGCCGGATCTCTAGGTCGATGCCCGCATCGGTGAACCAGCCGTGGTGGTAGGCCCAGGACAACCCAGCAAACTGCGCATTCTGCACGCCGAGATCGAGCTGCATGACGAGCTTGGTCGGCGCGCCGACCGCAAGACTGCCTGTCACCAAGGTCGTCGCGACGATCAATCGCAGACGACTTGTTTTTCCGGCAAGAGAGGCAAATTTAGATGCAAAAGAAATCACGGGTTTAACCACGCATGAATCGGACCAAAATCACCGAAATCCTCAAACGGTTGCCTTCCTCCCGGATTGATTCTGGTTCATGAAACCACTTCATGGCACTTTCCGCCGAATCCTCTCACGACTCACCCGCCGGCAAGATGTTTGCTTACCAGAATACGGGTTTTCACGACCCTCCTAACCACCATGTCGAGCTCACCTCCCATCGTAAAATTTGACCAAGTAGACAAGCGCTACGGGGATGGTCCGCTGATTCTCGACCAGATCAGTTTTGCGGCGGCCCGCGGCGATTTCATCTCCCTGATCGGCCCGAGCGGTTGCGGAAAGTCGACTATTCTCAAACTAATTTCAGGGCTCAACCCGATTACGGGCGGCACCGCCACGGTGGAATCGATCAGTCCGGTCAATGCCGCCGAGGAACTCGCGTTCGTATTTCAAGAACCCACCTTGCTCCCATGGCTCACCGTGCAACGGAATGTCGAGGTGCCGCTCAAGCTCCGCGGCGTGGATGCCGACCGCCGGGCGAAGGTAGCCCAGAAGTCATTGGAGCTGGTCGGCCTCGCTTCCCGATCAAAATACTACCCGCGCCAACTTTCCGGCGGCCAGAAGATGCGGGTTTCCATTGCCCGCGCCCTCTCGCTTTCGCCCAAGATTTTACTTTTGGACGAGCCTTTTGGCGCCCTCGACGAGATGACCCGCGATCATCTCAACGAGGAACTGCTCGCCATCCGTGACCAGAAGGCGTGGACGGCATTTTTTGTCACGCACTCGGTTGCCGAGGCCGTGTTTCTTTCCAATCGGATCTTTGTGCTGAGCGCCAATCCCGGCCGCCTCCACCGTGAGATCAAGGTCGACCTGCCTTACCCACGCACGGAAGAGACCCGCCAATCCGCCGAATACCAAAAACTGGTGGCCGAGGTCACCCGCCTGCTCCGTTCGGTCGAAGACACCACCACTTGAGGACCTGTGATGCCTAAAAAAGCCCTCCCCTACATTCTGCCTCTCATCACGGGTCTCGCCTTTATCGGCGCCTGGTATGCGATCCGGGCATTCCTCGGCGAGGACGGAAAGTTTCTCCTCCCGACGCCCGACGAAATCTTCGCGGCGTTCAACGAACATGGAGACCAACTTTGGGCCGCGACCCTCAATACCACGAAAGGAGCAGTCATTGGCTTCAGTGTCGCCGTGTTAGTGAGTTTTGTCTTCGCCTTGATCCTTTCGCTCACCCCGATCATCCGCGCGAGTCTCTATCCCTATCTGATGATCCTGCAGATGACCCCGATCATTGTGCTCGCGCCGATTTTGATCCTCTGGGTGGGCCCCGGACTGGCCAGCGTCACCATCATTACGTTTCTGATCTGTTTCTTCCCCCTCACGGTGAACACCACCCAAGGCCTGATCTCCACCGACCGGAACCTAGTGGACCTGTTTACGATGTGTAAGGCGACCAAAGCTCAGGAGATCTTTCTGCTGCGCGTGCCGGCCGCTCTGCCCTATTTCTTCACCGGTCTGCGCATCGCCGCAACCCTCGCGCCAATCGGCGCGATCGTGGGCGACTTTTACGCTGGTAACTCCGCCGGGGGGCAAGGCGGCCTCGGATTTCTCACCATCGTCTTCGCTTCTCAATTCAAGAATGCCGCCTTGTTTGCCACCGCCGTCGCCAGTTGTGGACTGGGTTTTATGTTTGCCGGAATCGGTATCGGGCTGGCCTGGTCGAGCATGCGCAAGTGGCACGAATCCTACGCCAATTCCGACTCATGATGTTTAGCCCCAGAATCTCTTCCGCGCTGCTCCGCGCCAGCCTCGTGGCTGGCTTCACCTTCCTCACGACTGGTTGCGGCCGCGATCGCCCTGAAACCGAGTCCGGCCTGCCCTTGGTTCGATTCCAAACCGACTGGTATCCCCAAGCCGAGCACGGCGGCTACTATCAAGCGATGGCCGAGGGCTACTATGCCGAGGCAGGTATCGAGGTCGACATCATGGCGGGCGGTCCCGGCTCGCTTGGCACTCAGAAAGTCGCCACCGGACGGGCCGACTTCGCCATGGGGCGCAGCGATGATGTGATGTTAGCCGTCCAAGAAGGGCTCCCGATTGTCATCATCTGCGCGCTCATGCAGCACGACCCGCAGGCCCTGCTCCTCCACGAATCCAATCCCATTAACGCTTGGGGAGACTTTGACGGAAAGACGGTGATGAGCACTCCCGGCGCCGCCTGGGCGCTGAACTTGGAAAAGCGCTACGATATCTCCATCAACCTCATTCCGATGAATTATGGGTTGGCTCAGTTCATGTCCGACCCCGACTTCATCCAGCAGTGCTTCATCACCAACGAACCCTTTTTCGTGCGGCAAAACGGCGGCAATCCTAAGACCATGTTGCTCGCCCAAGAAGGCTACGATCCCTACCGGGTGATCTTTACCAGTCGCCGATTCGCCGCCCAGTATCCGGAGCGGGTGCGCGCGTTCGTCGCGGCTTCGATCAAGGGCTGGGACTCCTTTCTCGACGGCGACGCCTCCCAAGCCAAGGAGATCATTGCCAGCCGAAATGAAAGCATGAGCAACGAATTCATGGACTTCAGCATCGCCGCGATGAAAGAAAACAAACTGGTGCGAGGCAGACCGGAGCTCGGCGAAGCCAACGGGGGACTCCAACGCGACCGTCTCGCCAGCTTAGCGGTGAGCCTGCATGAACTCGGCATCGTGCGCGAACCGATGGCGGTGGATGATTTTGTGATGTTCGATTTTCTGCCCGAAGCGATCAAACCTCTAGTGGACCGGTAGGACTCAGCAGGCGCTACCGTGACCCTACGAATTCTCCTACTGGCTCTGGGCAGCTTCTCATTAGCGACCGCGGAGAAGGCCCCCACCCATGTTATTTTTTATCCGGACTGGTTCCCCTCCGCCCAATTTGCAGGCATCTATGTGGCCGGGGATCAGGGCTACTACGCCGACGCCGACCTCGAGGTGGAGTTGCGTCCCTTCGCCTACGGTCAGAACGCGACCCGGAACCTCGCGGCTGAACCCGCGACGTGCACGTTGGGCACCATTGAAGGCTACATCCTACTTCAGCATCTAGACCGCGGCGATGACCTCGTCGCTTACCGACCCATGTTGCGTGAAAGCCCCGCCGGGGTCATGAGTTTCGCACGATCCGGAATCGCGTCGGCCGCCGACTTTGCCCACCGCCCGGTGGGGGTGCATGCCTACGCCGACCGACTCTTTGAATGGTTTGCCGCGAGGGCCGGACTCAACCCTAGTGAAACCCAATTTCTCCGCGTTGAGGATGATGTGGCTGACTTGATTTCTGGAACGGTGGAGGCCATGCAAGGCTACGCCACCGAGGAATACGTGGAATTCCAATCCCGCGTCACCCCCGAACCCACCGTTTTCCTTTCCTTCGCCGCGATGGGATTTCCCTCGTATTCAGAAATTATCTACACCACGCGGGCGCAACATCAACGCCATCACTCCACCATCGCGGGCTTCATGGCGGCCACTCGTCGAGGTTGGCAACAAGTCTATGCCGATCCACCGGCCGCCGCGGAATCCGTCCTCAAGCGATTGGGTCCCGACGCCGATGCCGAACACGTTGCGGCGGCCATTGCCGCGCTCAAATTCTACGTGCTCGATGAAACCGGTGAGCCGCTGGCCCCCATGACTGCCGCCCGTTGGCATCGCACCACCGCCGTAGCGCGGGAGATGAAACTGATCACCGGTGATATCGCCCCGCCGGAAGCGTGGCTCAAGTGACGTGAGGTCGGGAGGCAGGGCGTGCTCGCCGTGCGCGCTGTTTAGAATTGGGACGAGGACGAAATCGGCCCCTCCGCTGGAACCGGACGGCCCGGCGGGTCCGGCGCTGCTCTCGGGCGCAAAATCCGCTCAGCTGCCGGCCGGCTCAGCTACGATGAACGCGATCAGGGCATCCATCTCCGTTTTGTTATAATGGGGGTGGGCCTCCATGGTGGCGCTGGCCACTTGGCTGCGGGGATCACGCACGTAATTTCGGAAGTAGGCATCGTTGTATTTGGCGTGGGCCGCCAGCACCTCGAACGGGCGCTGGCTCTTATCGCCCCCCGCGAGCCCGCCCGGTCCCGGATGACAACTGGCACAGGAATTGATCCAAAGTTCCCGGCCCATTTCCCCGCGGGGACTCAGGGCCGCCCAATCGCCCGCGTGAGCCGGAGCCATAACATCGGTCAACGAGTGAAATTGAATTTCATCGACCCCCCAAGGGCGCTTGTGGCCCACATCCAAGATCTGACTCGATCCGGGCGCGAGCTCATCGGACATACTGATGACGTAGGGACCGGGATTAAACGTCAGCCCCTCCGGGGGCCATGACTCGGGGGTCAGATCATTGATTTTGATCACCACAAAAGGCTTCTGCGCCGCGAGGAATTCCGGTTGATAGATAGAAAAATAGCCATCCGTGCAATAGGCCACGACGGTGTCATGGTCGGCCGCTACGGGCAGCGCGTCCCACAGGTCTGCCAGCATGATGACGGTGACCGTTTGGCGGCCCGGCACAAACTCGTCTTCCACTTCCAAGGTTGCAGTAGGCAACGTGGCGATATCCGCCCACGTCACATAACGCGACTCCCCTACCGGAACCCCCGCCAAACCGGCTGATATTTGTAGGTCGTAGGGAGAGGTGCGGGCGGTGAGGAGCGTGATCTCGGCGCGGAGCGGGGCCGGCCACAGCGCGATCCACGCTAAAAAAATTCCGGCGAACCGCCACGGATGCGAAAGGGAGAAGACTACGGGCATAGGTATGAGTTTTGAGACGACGCGGGAAACAAATCTCTGTTGAAGCAACCCGCGTGAGGTCTCCAACCCAACATTGCATAGAGCCAGCAACGCCATCTTCCTTCGAGCAATGAGAATGCCACGCCGATGTCACAAATGACCATAAGCTCGGCAATTTTGATTTCAAAACTTGCGGTCCAGCCGGTTTGATTCCCGCGGTGGAACCTGTTTTGTTCTCGGTTATGGTTTCACTTCGCCACCTATCCGGCTTGCTCGGACTCATCTCCGTCGGGCTACTGGGCGGTTGCGCCAAAAAAGTTGAGACTACTCCCAATGCCGAGGGCCTGTTGCCGATCGTGGTCCAACTGGACTGGATCGCCGAGCCTGAGCACGGCGGATTCTATCAAGCCGTCGCGAAGGGCTGGTTTAAAGAAGTCGGGCTCGAGGTGCGGCTGGATCAGGGCGGACCCAATGGCTTCGGCATGCAGAAACTGGCGACGAGTCAGGCCCAGTTCGCCCAAGCCGACAGCACGAATGTCATTCTCGCTATCGCCGAAGGGTTGCCCGTCATCAACGTGGCTGCGGTCTTTCAGAACGATCCATCGGTGCTCATGCTTCATGCCGACAATCCCATCCGGACCTTCGAGGAGCTCGACGGCAAAACCATTATGGCGCGACCCGAGTGGGCATTTTTGCCCTACTTGCGTAAAAAATATGACATCGATTTCAATATCGTGCCGCAGAACTTTTCCGTCACCAACTTCATCGCGGACCCCAATTTCATTCAGCAGGGTTTCTACATCGCAGAGCCGTTTTACATCGAGCAGGGCAACGCCGAAAAGCCCCGATTCCTCTACGCTTGGGATGCGGGCTTCGATGCCTACACCGTCATCGTGGCTAACCGGGATTGGGCGGCCGAAAACCCGGCGGAAGCGCAGGCCTTTCTCGATGTCTACGTGCGCGGGTGGCACGACTACCTCTACGGCGACCCCACACCGGCCCATGAACTGATGAAGGCGGTCAACGCGAAGAATTCCGATGCCTTCCTCGACTACTCGCGCCAAATGATCATCGACGAAAACCTCGTGATCGGACGGGAAAACGGAGGACCCGATCAGATTGGACGGGTGAGCGATGCTAGGTTTCAAATCCAGATTGAGCAGTTGAAATCGCTCAATATCCTCCCCCCCGACAGTCCGCTCGAAGTGGCCGACGTGGTAACTACGCGTTATCTGCCGTAATTTTTGAACACCGGCACGGGCTCAGCTCCGTTCCCCGCTATGCATTTGTTCCAAAACGCCCGGGTGCCCAACACCTGCCTCCCGCCCGCTTGGGCCCCCGAGGCAGATTCGGCACCGGACCTCGAACCCTGGAGCACGTGCGACATCCTAATCGATGGTCGTAAGATTGTCGGGATCATCACCACCGATCAGCAAATCGGCGAATCGGCTCCACCCGATACCTCAAAATCTGATCTGGGGCACAAGTTAGTATGGCCGGGATTGGTCGATGCCCACACTCACCTCGATAAAACCTTTACCTGGCCCCGGGCCCCTAATCCCCGCGGTGAGTTTTGGGATGCGATCGAAGTGTTGCGCAAAGACGCCCAAAACAATTGGTCAAAAACCGATATCTATCGCCGCGGAAATTTTGCTCTCCGCACCGCGTGGGCGCATGGCACCGTAGCCGTGCGGACTCATCTGGATTCCAGCCCCGATGTCGGCGCCGATGCCCATGCCGTGATGGTCCAACTGCGCGACGAGTGGGCCGGACGAATCACCCTACAAATCGTCAGCATGGGAGGCGTGCAATCGAACGATTCGCCGTCCAACCAAAGTTCACTCGATCTGGCGAGAGACCATGGGGCGAATGCGCTGGGGGGATTCCCGCAACCAGGTCCTGATCTCGCAGACCAACTCGATCGGCTGTTCGCGGATGCGGCCGAGCTGGGTATCGGCGTCGATCTCCACGTCGACGAGAGCGGCTTGATGGAGGCCGAGTGCCTCCGGGCTACGGCCGAAGCAGTGCTCCGCAACAAATTCCCTCACTCCGTCACGTGCGGTCACAATTGCTCCCTCTCGATTCACGATGATGTTCGAGCGGCCGACACCATCGCCTTGGTGAAGGAGGCCGGAATCCACATCATCGCCTTGCCGCTCTGCAACCTGTATCTCCAAGGACGCCGCACCGACGAGCGAGGCGCGGCCCTCACGCCCCAATGGCGCGGGCTCACGCGGATGCACGAATTCGTGAACGCCGGAGTGCCGGTGAGTTGCGGCAGTGACAATGTCCGCGACGCCTTTTTTGCCTGGGGCGATTACGATCTGTGGGAAGTATGGCAAGCGGGCGTCCGTATCGGCCATTTCGATACCCGTCTTGCTTATGCCCCCGGTCTCGTAACCCATCGGCCGGCCGCGATTATGGGACTGCCCGCATTCGGGCGGGTCGCCCCCGGATCGCCGGCGGAGTTGATCGTCTCGTCGGCGGCCAGCTTTAACGAGTTTATCGCCCGTCCCGCCGCGCCTCGCCGATTGCTTCACGGCGAATCGTTCCGCGAGGCTGAAGTCCCCGACTACGCTGAACTGAATCACTGAACCCGGTTTCCCTGCTGCTTACCATGACCTCCCGACTCTGCAAAATCGCCCTCGTTGCCTCGGCCGCGTTATTTCTGTTCATCGTCGTCCTAAATAACGCGATCTTCGACTACGCCTCGAACTATGCCTTCGTCGAACACGTCCTCGCGATGGATACTTTGTTCTCCGGCGAAAGCCAGGCTTGGCGCGCCTTCCGGGATCCGACGCCCGACGATGGATCCTGGTGGTTCTATCACGTATTCTACGCCTCAATCATCCTGTGGGAAGCGGCGGCCGGGGTGCTCTGCGGACTCGGCGCTTGGAAGCTTTGGCAGGCCCGCCAAGCACCGGCCGCGGCGTTCGCTGCCGCCAAGCACCTCGCCATCGCCGGCCTGAGCTTGAGCATGCTGCAATGGTTCGTCGCTTTCATCACCGTGGGCGGAGAGTGGTTCCTGATGTGGCAGTCCAGCTCGTGGAACGGGCAAGACGCCGCGTTTCGCATGTTCGGTTGTCTGGGCATCATGCTGATTTTTCTCAATCAACCAGACGACTGAGGCGGCGCTCAGGCGGCGAGTTGACCGTCACAGCCGAGGGAGCGCGGATCGGTGCCTTTGCGCTGGAAGTCGATGAATATCGCGGATGCCCGATTAGGGCCCGTGCCGGCTTGCGCGACAAAGCGGTCGAAAAAACGCTCCATCGGATTCGGTTACTCATGCTTCGACCTAGCGGTAAGGTTCAAGCGCAACCGGCGGAACAGAAAAGCTCGGTTCAGCTACCACAGTCCGCCGCTGTTCGTATTCCACGCTGGATAACGCCGGCAGCGCCGGGTGAGTACCCTCTTCGCGCATTTTGCCCCTCCCACGCTCAAACGTTGCGCAATGCGGTCCCCTTCGATTGATTCATCTCTCGAATGAACCCCCTCCGCTCTACCCTTTTCGTTTTTGGACTGCTTACCATTGGGCTGCTGACTTCATGTCAAAAGGCCACGTCGGCTCCTGAACTGCGCGCGCTCATCATCGACGGGCAAAACAATCACGATGTTTGGCCGAAATCGACCATGATGATGAAAAGCTACCTCGAAGAGACCGGACTTTTCGCGGTCGACATCGCCCGCAGCCAATTCACTTGGAAAGCAGAAAAATGGATCGAGCAATATCCGCTCGATGCCCAAGCCCCGACCGAGAACCTCGCCGAACCGCAAGCGGATCCCAATTTCGCACCCGATTTCTCGGCCTACGATGTTGTGGTGTCCAACTTCGGCTGGAACGCCGCGCCTTTGCCCGCCGCCACTCAAGCCGCGCTCGAAGCTTATATGGCCGCTGGCGGCGGATTGGTGGTGGTCCATGCCGCCAACAACTCTTGGCCGGAGTGGCAGGCTTACAATGAGATGATTGGTCTCGGCGGCTGGGGCGGTCGCACCGAAAAAAGCGGCCCCTACGTCTACTACAACGAGGCCGGCGAAAGAATTGTGGATGCCTCTCCCGGCCGCGGGGGCAGCCACGGTCCGCAACACGAGTTTCAGCTCACGACCCGCGATGCCACCCATCCGATCATGCAAGGCCTTCCCGAGGTCTGGATGCATACCCAAGATGAATGTTACGACCGGCTCCGGGGCCCCGCGCAAAATCTCACCGTGCTCGCCACCGCCTTCTCCGACCTCGAAAAACGCGGCACGGGTCGCCACGAGCCGATGCTCATGAGCCTCACTTACGGCGCGGGCCGTATCTTCCATTCGACCCTCGGGCACGACGATTACTCCTTCGAATCGGTCGGGTTCATCACCACCTTCCTGCGCGGCACCGAATGGGCCGCCACGGGCGCAGTCACCCTCCCCGTGCCCGACGATTTCCCGAGCGCTGACGCTTCGAGTGCTCGCGCTTTCGACGGACCGTAGTTGCGGCCCTCCGTGAGCTGTCTGGCGTAAAGCCCGACTCACCCAGCAGGTGCGGATTCGTCTGAAGTGGATCGGGCTTTAGGGGCGACAGTTTCACAATCCTAGCCGGATGAAACGGCGCGCTCGGCGAGCACGCTTTACCCGCCGCAATGTTGGATGTAAGGGACCACGACAGCAGAGTCAGAACCGTTGTTGCGCGATGCAGATATCCCGGAGCGATGTAGCCGTCAGATGAAACCCGAGGTCAACGACCTCGGCTACACCTACCTGATCGAACTGTAGCCGGGGTCGCTGACCCGGACTTCAGTCGTAGCGGTCGCTGATTGATGACAAAACTGCCCATTGAAAGCGACCTACCGCAGCTCAACTTCCTTCACTACAATCGGCAGAGCACCCCGCCCGCCGTGGTTCTCGGTTCCCGTCGGCGCCATGCCTTGCGCCATCAATTCCGGATACTCCCCCAAGGCGCCCGACCACCGGTATTCGCCGGTGTTGAGATCAATCGCGTGGAGCAGTCCCCCAGGAGGCTCGACCGCCGGGTAGGCGTCCGGGAGTGGCATAGATGATACCGTCCGATCACCAGCGGATTGCCCTGGATCTGAGTGAGATTACCGCGCGCATCTCCGGCATGCCACGTCCAGGCCACTTCGAGTTCGGCCGCGTTCGCCACATTGATTTGATCGAGGGTCGGATCGTGCGATCCCGCCTTATCGCCGAGATAGACCGGCCAATCCGCCGCCATCCGCCCCTCGGGAAATGGGAGCAACCCAACGCCAACAGCCAAAACAGAGAAGACACGGGGATAACGCACCCCTCATGCCATCCCGGCGGCCACGGTCCTCCGAACTACAATCGTCTATCGTTAAGTCTCGTGGCCATACGCCCGAATGCACTGATCCTCAAGCTACTGAAGCGCTGAAACCCAACCCATGCATAACTTGGCCCGAAGATTGCAGCCGTGAGGCGCCACGTTTCATCTTTATCCGCTATGCCATCATTGAAAAATTGCGTCGTCCTGCACGGCCCCGACCTGTCACCGCACCACTGCCGGGAGTTTGTTTGGCAGGCCGATACTATTGCACGGATGGAACTCGGTCCGCCGTGCTCGACGTTGGAGACCGGCGCGCTGGTCGTGATCCCGGGACTCTACAACGGTCACACGCATGTCGGCGATAGCGCCCTACCTGACGGCGCGGCCGGGCTTACTTTGGAGGAGGGGTTCTTCCGCCCGCACGGTTACAAATACCGCGAGCTGGCCAAACTCGATGCCGCGACCCACCAGCAACACATTGAAGGCGCCCTGCGGTACATGGCCCGCACCGGCACGATCGTTCATATTGATTTTCGTGAACAAGGCCCATTCGGTGCCCAACTTCTGCGCGATGCGTCCACTGCCGTTGGGGTGCAGTCACTCATTCTCAGTCAATTTAATGAATCTCCCTTCGATCAGGAAACCCTGACCGCCAATACCGCTGGCTTGCCCACCGCCGCCCGCACTGAGCTCGCCGAAATGTTGGCGATAGCCGATGGGTTCTCCGAGAGCACGATGAACGATCTCACCGACCCCGCGTGGTTGGAGATCAGACAAGCAACCACCGCCGCCGGAAAACTACGGGCGATTCACTGCCTGGAAAATCCCACCTATCGCAGGGTCTCCCTCGCCCGGACCGGGCGCGGCGATCTCATCCGGGCGATCGAACTGCTCGCGCCGCAGCTCATCATCCACCTGACTGAAGCCAACCCCGCCGAGATCGCCGCAATCGCCCGCGCCCAAATCACCGGCGTGCTCAACCCGCGGGCCAACACCACCCTCGGCCTCCCGGTAGCACCGATCATGCCGCTGCTCGACGCGGGCGTGAACCTCCTCCTCGGCACCGATAACGTGATGCTCAATCCGCCCAACCTGTTCGCCGAATTCGACTTCACGTGGCGACTCGCTCGCTCCCAAGCAGGTGAATCCCGCGCGAGTGAGCCGGACCCCGCGCTCATTTTACAGATGGCCACGAGCAACATCGCCGCCGCGCTCGGTGGCGACCATTACGGCTACCTCGACGCCGGGCTCCCGGCATCCTTTGTCGTCCTCGACTGCCATGCGCCGCAATTACGTTCCACGCGCAACCTCGTGACGTCGTTGATTACCCGCGTGGGCGCGAGCGAGGTGATGGCCACGTTCCGCCAAGGCCGGGAGTTGTGGCGCGATCCGGCGTTGGCGCTGGACTAAGCGCAATACGCTGACTTGCGCCGCGACCGGGTTTGACGGCAGCCTGCACCCTTATGCCGCAACCTTCCTCCCGCGAACGCTTCCTAGCGGCGCTGCAATCGGCCATCGCCGATGCACAATTAGTCAAAATGACCCTCGGTAAATACCGCGGGCCCGATGCGACGCTGAAGAACCTGTCCGTGCGACCGATCGAGTTGAAGACCGGGCCGCACCTCAGCTTCGTCTGGCGTTACGCCACCCGCGACATCACTAAAAATGTCCCGACCACGAAGGCCTACGCCGAATTGGAAAAACTCATCGGCAACCCCTTCCGCGACGCGCATCTTTTTACGGCGCAGCAAAGCGGCCAGTTGGAGACCGCCGATGACGGCAGCGCTCGGGTGCGATTCAAGCTGGCCACCACTGCTCCCAAGGCAGATCCGGCTCCCCACAACCGCGCTAAGGCCCGTCTCATCGATCCCCACGCGGGTTGGCTGCGGGACCTCGGCATTACCGACGTGGCCGGAGAACCTCGCACGGGGCAGTCTGCCAAGTTTCGCCAGATTCAAAAATTCGCCGAGATTCTCGATGGCCTACTGGCCGGGGACGCATCGGGCGAAACGCCACGCCGGATCGCCGATATGGGCAGCGGTAAGGGTTACCTGACTTTTGCCACCGCCGCACTGCTCGGGACCCGCGCCACCGTGACCGGGATCGAGCGTCGTAAGGAACTTGTGGATACATGCAATCAAGTCGCAAGTACGCATCATCTCGATAACCTATCATTTGCGGTCGGGGACATTGAGGACACGGCCCCGAAACTAGGCGATCTCGACTTGCTGATCGCACTCCACGCCTGCGACACCGCGACCGACGATGCGCTGCTGGCCGGTATTCGAGCCGGGGCCACCACCCTAGTCGTCTCGCCCTGTTGCCAGCAGGAGCTCCGCCCGCAGCTCACCCCGCCCCCCGTGCTGGCTCCCGCTTTGCGGCACGGCATTTTCCAAGAACGCCAGGCCGAGTTTGTGACCGACGCCTTGCGCGCGCTGTTGCTCGAGGCGGTGGGATTTGAAACCAAGGTTTTTGAATTCGTCTCGACCGAACACACCGCCAAAAACCTCATGCTCGTCGCCCAACGCTCGCAGGCCGATAAGACACCCGCCCCGGCTCCAAACGCCGTGGGCAAGGCGCAAGCATTTGCCCGTTTCTACGGCATCACCACCCAAACGCTGGCGAACCATTTAGGCATCAATCTCGCCGCCACCTAGACAGGAATCGGGTCATGACTTGGGAAGAAATTGATTGGTCGATTCTGGATCGCCTGCGCCAAGGTTTTTTGACCGGCACCGCCGCCGAGGGGCCTTACTGGCAATCGCGAGAGGACCTCGCGCACTACGACTTCACCTACGCCGAGCGCATCGGCTGGAAGTGGGACCACGTGCTGCGTGAACTCGCGCAACGCGGCTGGTCTCCGCCCGCAGGCACGCTGCTCGATTGGGGTTGTGGATCCGGGGTCGCCCACCGGCGGATGCAACAATCGTGGCCCGCTGCGATCACCGGCTTGCAGGTATTTGACCATTCCCTCCTCGCGCAGGATTACGCGCTAAGCAGATCGCAACAGGTCTCCCCCGATCTGCCCGCAGCAAGCTGGGATCGGACCGCGGAAATCACCACGGTCGTCATCAGCCATGTCCTCAACGAACTCGACGAAGATTCCGCCGAGGATTTGATGGCCACCATCGCCACCGCCCAAGTTGTGATTTGGATCGAACCCGGCACATCCGATGTGGCCGCCCAACTTGTCGCCTGGCGAGAACGCCTCCGGGACGAGTTCGCCATCGTTTACCCCTGCCCTCACCAAGGCATCTGCGGCATGCTCCAGCCGGAAAATGCGCGGCATTGGTGTCATCACTTCGCGGCGCCTCCCGGCGAACTCGGTTCGGATCCGAACTGGGTTAAGTTCGGCCAACGCGCTGGCATCGATCTACGCAGCCTGCCTTATAGCGCCCTCGTGTTGGACCGCCGACCGCCCGTGGCCAGTACCCGGACCGCGGGACTCCAGTCCGGTCGCATCTTCGGCCGTCCCAAGTTGGCCAAACCGTTCGCACGATTCTTGGGCTGCGATGCTGATTCCGTGCAGTTCCTCGAGTTACCCAAACGCATTGCTCCATCGCTGGTGAAGAAGCTTGATCGGCCTAAGTCCCCGCGACTGTTTCATTGGCAGCATCAGGGTGGTAAAGTAACCCAGATCGAACTACCGCCCGACGCGGAGTAAAAACCCGGAGTGAGCTTCGGGGAACTAGGCCTGCAAAAGCTAAGGTGAATCGCGCTAAGACCGATCGGCAACGTGCCCAGGCCAAATACGACCGGCAAAAGGACATCACTCTCGATCTCCCCGGCATCGTCATCGAGGGCGAAGAGATGCTCCGCTACTAAAAGCCGACCCTACTCTTCTCGGGCTGGCCGCGAAAATAGACTTCCCTTCCACCGCCGAAGGCTTCACCAAACTTCCCATGGGACAACAATCCAACAAGATCCAGAAACGGAAACGCCGTGAGGCCTACATGAAGCGGAAAAAAGAAGCCGCGCCTAAAACCAAGAAATAAGGTCGGTATTCCCGGACCCCAAAACTTACCGACCGTCGCCCTGCCGCGACGGTTTTTTTGGGTCCCGTCGCCGCCATCGCCCTCCGCCAAGCTTGTGCCCGGTTCAGCCCCCGCAATAACCTCAGTTAGATGAAGATCTATTTCATGGGAGTCTGTGGCACGGCCATGGGCCACGCCGCCCTCCTCGCCCGTTCGGCGGGTCATACCGTCGCGGGCTCCGACACGGGAATTTACCCGCCCATGAGCGATGTTCTCACTACCGCCGGCATCACCATCCACGAGGGCTACGACGCGACAAGATTGGCCGCCCTGAAACCTGATCTGGTGGTCGTCGGCAACGCCCTTAGCCGCGGTAACCCCGAGATCGAATGGTTGCTGGCGAGCCGAACGCTGCGCTTCATCTCGCTGCCTGCGCTACTCGCCGAAACCGTGCTCGCTGGCCGCCAGAATCTCGTCATCGCCGGGACTCACGGCAAAACCACCACCACCTCGTTAGCCGCATTTCTCCTGCGCGAAAATCACCGCGATCCCGGTTTCCTGATCGGCGGGGTGCCCTTCGATCCTCCGGTCGGGCAACACCTCGGCGCGTTGACCGATCCGTTCGTCATCGAGGGCGATGAATACGACAGCGCCTTTTTCGACAAGCGCTCGAAGTTCATTCATTATGCCCCTCACATCGCGGCCATCAACAATCTCGAATTTGATCATGCCGACATCTTCCGCGACTTGGCCGACGTGCAACGCACGTTCCGTCACCTCACCCGACTCATTCCTCGCAATGGTTGGCTGCTGCTCAATGGTGACGATGCCAATCTGACCGAGTTTCGGGCAATCGAATGGACTCAAGTCGCGACGATCGGCACCGGCGACGGCAACGACTTGCAGCTCGTCGATTTCAACGAGTCCGCGGCAGGCACCTCGTTCCGGTTGATCTGGCGCGGCGAACTCTGGGGCAGCGTCTCTTGGTCCATGTCGGGACTATTTAATGCCCGCAATGCCGCCACTGCCGCGCTTGCTGCCGGGCTGGCGCTTTTCCCGGATGCCCCGACCCGATTGTCGTTGGCGGGGCTCACGCGATATCGCGGGGTCAAGCGCCGACAAGAAATCAAACTGGACCGCGCAGACCTCATCGTCATCGAAGACTTCGGCCACCACCCCACGGCGCTGGCGGCGACGCTGACCTCCCTGCGCGCGCGCTACCCCCAACATGCCCTCACGGCGGTCTTCGAACCCCGCAGCAACTCGGCGCGCACGCAGGTGCATCAGGCCGGTTTTATCGACGCCTTGGCGCAAGCCGATGAGGTATTTCTCGGCGAGGTAAGTCGCACCGAAAGCCTGCGCGCCGAGCAACGCTTCGACTGTGAAAAGGTCATCGCAGCTCTGTCCGAACGGCACCGCCCCGCCCGAACCGCCGCAACCAACCAAGACCTGTTGGTTGCACTACAAAGCGCCATCCGATCAGATCCTCGCCCTCGGGTGGTCGCCTTCTTTACCAACGGCTCCTTCGACGGCATCATCGGTCGATTCGTCGCCGAGGCGTAAGGACTTCGGGCATCCCCGGTAGCCTGGGGTAGCCGATAGTTTCAGGCTGAATAAACCCACCCCAGCACCCCGAAAACCAAGAAGCCGCCCTACGAGAGGGCGGCTTCAAAAAGACTGGTGGCGAGACTCGGAATCGAACCGAGGACACGCGCATTTTCAATGCGCTGCTCTACCAACTGAGCTATCTCGCCGTCAGAAGACCGGGAGCGGAATCCCTAGCTTCCTCCGCGTCAACAGGTTTTTGACGGTCCCTTAGGTCGTCGACGTAATTTATTAGCGTCGCAAGACATTGCAGAAGATCGGGATTCCACTTGGCTTTACTCTGAATTTGTCCCGCTTCGCCCCAACATGGATGGTATAACCCTGCTTCAAGATCTCGCGGTCGTGCTTCTCGCCGCCGGTATTGCGGGGATAATCTGCCGTCGAATCGGACTTTCCGTGATCGTCGGCTACCTGATGGCGGGATTGATCATTGGGCCATTCAACCTGCCCTTTTCCTACCTCCAGGATTTCGGAAGGGTGCAAACGCTGTCCTATTTGGGTTTGGTTTTCCTGATGTTTGCCATCGGGCTGGGCCTCAGTCTTTCTAAATTGAGCCGGATGGGCGTCGGTCCTTTTATCGCCACCGCCTTGGCGGCGTTTCTGGTCGTTTCGGCGAGTCGCTTCGTTTTCAACCTGGTAGGTTTCAACAGCATGGAGGCGCTTTTCCTCGCTTCCATGCTCACGGTATCAAGCTCGGCGGTCATCGCCAAGATGGTGGAAGGCCTGAACCTCCGCCATGATCGCGCCGGGCAACTGGCCCTTTCGATCACCGTCTTAGAAGACGTGGTGGCCGTGGTCATCCTGACCTTGCTCGGCGCCGAAGTCACCACTCAGCCCGGTGAAACCGCCTCCAGCTGGGCACCCTTGCTCGGCAGCCTGTCCACCTTCATCGTGTTGCTCGTCGCGGCGGGACTTTACGCCATCCCGCGGTTGCTGCGACGACTCGAGATCTCGTTCGATCAGGAGCTGCTCACCATCGTTGTATCCGGACTGTTGTTACTGTCGGCCATCGCCACGGTGCGGGCCGGATACTCGCTCGCGCTCGGGGCGTTTTTATTGGGGGCCATGATTGCGGACACCCCCCAACGCGCCGCGATCGAGACGACGTTCCGGGGCTTGCGCGATGTGTTCAGTGCGGTGTTCTTCGTCGCCATTGGCATGATGATCGAAGTGGAGTATCTGCTCGCGATCTGGCCGACGATTCTGGCGGTCACGGCCGCGACGCTGGTCATCCGCGCCGGCTGCGTGACCTTTGCCTTGAGTGCGGTGGGAGTGCCTTCGACGCTGGCCCGCAAGGCTGCCTTATTGGTGATACCGATGGGTGAGTTTTCCTTCATCATCGCTCAATTGGGGGTCAACGCGGGCGTGCTTGATCGCAGCTTCTACCCTCTAGCCGTCGGCGTCTCGATCATGACGATTTTGTTGGCGCCCATCATCAATCGGCGCGCTGACCAGATTGTGGGGGCAAGTATTCGGGTGGAGCCCCGGTGGGCACATCGCCTGCTCGACCAGTATCAATCATGGATGGCATCCCGTCCCCTCAGGATCTTGCGAGGCGTATGGTGGAAACTGGTCCGGAAGCGTTTCCTCCAAGTCGCCGTCGAAATGCTGATGATTGCCGGAGTCTTGAGCCTCCTGCCCACCGCGCGCACTTGGGTGATCGACTATTCTGGCACCGCCGCTACCGGCCCGCTGGCGATGGTGCTCTTCTGGGGAGGCGCGACCCTGATTCTGGCCGTGCTGCTTACGGCATTGTGGCGCAACGTCTCCGCCTTGGCGATGATCACGGCGGAAGCGTTGGCGCCGGCCAGCCGGGTGCCGCCGGCTTGGATCACTGCCGTCCTGAATTGGGCGGCCGCAACACTGCTGGGGATTTGGATGTTCGAAGGTATTCCGTGGGTCTTGTTACCCCGCTGGTCGTGGCTAGCGTTGGCCCTCATCATGGTCATCGCGGTCGGTTTCTTTGCGAGTCGTTTGGTGCGGTGGCACAGCCATTGGCTGGCCTCAGTGAGCCAGTCGCTTGAGGGCAACGAAATCGAAGCGCCCCCGCCTACTTGGCACGAGCAAAGCCGAGCTTGGGGCATTCAGTTGTTCGAGGTGCACTTACCCGAAAACACCATGGCAGCGGGTCAATCCCTGCGCGACCTTGCGATTCGCACGCGCTACGGATGCGCCCTCGCCGAAATCAACCGAAACGGTCAACTAATTCAAGCCCCCGGCCCGAACGAAATTCTCTACGCGGGCGACCGGCTGCTGCTGATCGGAGAGGCCAAATCCATTGAGCGACTCCAGCATGATTTCCGGCAACTCCGCTCCCGCGATAGGTTCGATTTCGAGGAAGCGACGTTAGAGTTCTTTCCCCACCTACCCGATACTTGGATCGGTCAAACCCTGATGAAAGCCGGGACCAACCTCCCCTTCTGCCCCCTCATCGTGGGGATTGAGCGTGACGGCAAACGCCGACTCAATCCCGACCCCAACGAACCTCTTCAAGCTCAGGATGGGCTCCTCGCTCTCGGTCCGCCGATCCAGCTTGATGCCCTGCGGATGTTAATCACCTCACCGCCAACTCCCGACCTCTAGTCGCGCCCATCCGTGCCTGAAAATCGGCGGCAGCGCAGCGGTCGAGTTTGCTGAGGTATGGCCTGAGTTTAATTCTTGATCCTCTGACGATGAGCCCTCCCGCCGCCCTGCCTTCCGCCAACGCCATGCGCCAGGCCCTCGACGCCTGCGATCCCCGCACTGAAGGCATCTTTTTGGTCGGCGTGCGCTCGATGGGTATCTTTTGCCGTCCCTCCTGCCGGGCCCGCAAACCGAAGCCGGAGAATATCGCATTCTACGCCGATGCCACCGCTGCACTGCATGATGGATTCCGCCCGTGTGAGCGCTGCAAACCGCTCGATTCCACCCTGCCTCCACCGTCGCTCGTGTTACAATTGCGGGAGGCCATCGAAACCGATCCCACCGGTCGGATCACCGAGAAAGAACTCGCGGCGCAGGGCCTCGACCTATCGCCGACGCGGCTTCAATTCCGCCGCTACTACGGCATGACGTTTCAAGCCTATGCGCGAGCAAGGCGCAGGGGGATGGCGCTGCGAAATATTGGCACCGGCGAGCGGGTGACGGAGGCGCAATTTGCGCAGGACTTCGAATCTTCGAATGGTTTCCGCGACGCCCTGCAACGTATCTTCGGCGCGCCCCCGCGCCACGCGGCCCGAGGGGTGCAAGTGCTCTTCGCGGAGCGTATCACGACTCCGTTGGGCAGGATGCTAGCCGTAGCCGGCGGCGATGGTCTCCACCTTCTGGACTTCGTAGATCGGCGCGGTTTGGAGCGAAAACTGATCACGCTACGTCAGGAGCTTAAAGTCGTGGTCATGCCCGGACGCCATCCCACTTTGGCGGCGGCCGGCATTCAGATCGGGGAGTATTTTGCGGGCAAACGGTTCGCTTTTGATCTCCCCCTTCGTCCGACCGGCTCACCGTGGGAGCGCCGCGCGTGGCAACACCTGCAGACCATTCCGCCGGGCACCACGCAAAGCTATGGCGAGATGGCCGCACAGCGCGGCCGCCCCAGCGCCGCCCGCGCCGTCGGCCGCGCCAACGGCATGAATTATTTATCCATTCTCATCCCCTGCCACCGCGTGATCGCCGCGAACGGGAAACTCACCGGCTACAGCGGTGGGCTGGGGCGCAAACAGTGGCTCCTCAATCACGAACGGCCGCCTGCGCCCGATGCATCCAGTTCCAAATGACACGGCTCGGGTAACCCGCCTCAGATGGTCAGCACGATCTTGCCGAACTGCCCACCTTGGTCCATCAGCTCGAACGCGGCCGCGGCTTCGGCCAGTGGATAGGTCGCCGTGATGGCGGGTTTGATTTGGTGCTTCCCCACAAACTCGATCATCGATTGCCAATCCGCTGCGCTGCCCATCGTCGTGCCCATCAGGTTCAACTGTTTCCAAAATATCTTCCGCATCGGTAAAGCGGGAGGATCACCGCGGGTGGCTCCAAAAAATACCACGCGCGCTCCAGGGTTACACAGATCAATCAGGTCGCCAAAACCCGATCCACCCGCGCTATCGATAACGACATCGAATCCACCGCTGGTCTGCTTGGCGGATTTGCCCCAATTCTCCTCGGAATATTTAAAGCCCCCTTGGGCGCCCATCTGCACGGCCCGGGTGATCTTGTCCTCACTGCTGGAGGTGACCCACACCTTCGCTCCCGCCGCGACGGCATATTGCAGAGCGAACAGGGCGACCCCTCCGCCAATCCCCGATACCAGTAACTTCTCTCCGGCCTTAAGCCCCGCCCGAGTAAACAGTGCGCGGTAGGCGGTGAGTCCGGCCAAGGGCAGCGCGGCCGCTTCACTCCACGAGAGGTGAGCCGGTTTGCGCGCCAGTTGCACCGCGGGAACTGCGATGCGCTCGGCTAGCGTGCCATCGCGCGGCAAGCCCAAGATCGAAAACTCGCGGCCCTGCGACCGTTCATCGTCTCCCCACGCGAAGCTCGGATTTACGATCACTTCATCGTTCACCGCAAAGCCTTCGACTCCGGCCCCGATCGCTTCGATTACGCCGGCGCCATCCGACCCGGGGATGATTGGAAACTTCAATCCCGCATACTCTCCCTTTTTGATCCAAAGATCCCGGTGATTGAGAGCAGCCGCTTTTAGGCGAATCACGACCTCTCCCGCTTCGATTTGAGGGTCTGCGACCTCGACCACGGTGATTTCATTGAGGGCTGGAATTTGAACTGCTTGCATCATCGTTCTGGTCTAAAGCCCGGACCTTGATAGTTCAAACAAATGATCCCGCTTGTGTCTCCGCGCGTCTCGTTGGTGACTCGGCCGGTGCTGATCGCGCTCCACAAACCCTACGGTGTCTTGTCCCAATTCACCCCGGAACCCGGCTCTCAATGGGGCACTCTCGCAGATCTCGGGCTGCCGCCAAACGTCTATCCGTTGGGTCGATTGGATGCCGATTCCGAGGGGCTACTACTGCTCAGTGAAGAACCGGGTTTGAACGACCAACTCCTGAATCCCCGCAACGGACATCGGCGCGAATACTGGGTGCAGGTTGAGGGCATTCCGACCACCGAGGCTCTCCAACAAATTGCCGCCGGGGTTGAAATTCGCGGGCACCGCACCGCGCCTTGCGAAGTGCGCTCCATCGACGTGGAACTACCGCCGCGCCAACCTCCGATTCGTCACCGCATCAGCGTGCCCAATTGCTGGCTGTCGCTGGTGCTCACCGAGGGCAAAAACCGGCAAGTTCGACGCATGACTGCGGCCATTGGCTACCCGACGCTGCGACTATATCGAGCGGCGATCGGCCAGCTCTATCTCGCGACGCTAGGACTGACTCACGGTGAGTGGAAGCACCTTGGCGCGGAAGAACGCGCCAAGGTTTTTTCGAATCGTTAGCGCAGACGCGCCGGGATCAGGCTTTCGGCCAGGGTCCGGTGATGGCGACGGTGTAGCCCGGCTTCTGCACGTTGGCGAACAAGGTAGATCCGTCCGGCGAGAAACACGCTCCGGCCCACTCACTGCCTTCCGGCCCGACATTCACGGCAATCGTATAGAAGCCGCCTTCTGGGGTCACGCCGATGATGCGATTCTCGCCTTTGGTATCTTCACAAAGGATCAAATCGCCCCACGGCGCGATGGTCAGGTTATCGCAATTGCGCACGAGCTCAGTGTCGTTGGGCTCCGCAAAGAGTTCGATCATACCGGGAGCTTCGGCTTCGCGTTCCGTGCCCTCGTAAGGGCTGGGTTGGTAACGGAAGATCTGCCCCATGGTCGATGCGCCGCCGTTGGTCATGGTGAAGTAGCCTTCGCCCTCACCCCACCAAGCGCCTTCGCCTCGCGCGAACACGGCAGCTCCCTGGGCGCGGCCGCGATAACGCAGGTCCAGCCGGGGGCTATCGACATCTTCCAGGTCGATCCACTCGACGGCCAAAGGCTCCCCCATCGGGAACCGTGACAAGGTGGGCCAGTTCCGGGTGTCCATTTGTGGTTTTCCCTTGATGGCGAGCGCTTGCAAACGTCCGCCGGCGGCCAGGTTGCCCAGCTCGTGCGGGAGGAACCGATAGAACAGACCATCGCCCAGATCCTCGGTCTCATAGACCGCACCCGAGGCGGGATCCACCGCCACCGCTTCGTGCCGAAAACGTCCCATGTCGCGCAACGGCACCGGCGTTACCAAGCCAATCTCGGCCGACGGGGTAATCTCAAAATTATACCCATGCCATTGCTCCTCGTTGGGTTCGCGCTCGGCGTTGACTTCTTCGCAAGTCACCCAAGTTCCCCAGGGAGTTACGCCGCCCGCACAGTTTCGCTGCGATCCAATGAAGGACAGAAATTGTTTCTCGAGCCGCTGAGTCTCGGTATTAAAGACGAGCGTAGTCGTGCCGCCGATACAGGGGGCAATGCCTTGGCCGCCGTCGTAAATTTTGGAGGCATCAATCCGGTCAAAACGCTCATTATTGGGCCCGAAGGGGCTGTGTTGGGTCCAGGCACTCTCGTTCTCGTGATTACGGACGAGGAGAGTCCGCCCATCCGGCCCGGCAAACGCGCCCATGCCATCGTGCATCCCCGGGACGAGTAAGCCGTCATCCATCTCCGCGCCGGTCGGCGAAAACGTCGAATAACTGAAGCCACCCGGCAATAAGATCGGCCGGCCCGTGCCTCGGGCGATTGCCCCAAGTCCCGGCACCGTCGGCATGGCTGACAGCGGTTGATTGACCAGCGACCGCAGACCTAAGAATGCGGCGGAATAGATGCTGGCCGAACGGATAAAGTCTCGTCGGGTGTTCACGCCATGACGGTGTTTCACTCCCTCATACTGTCAAAGCATCTGCCGCAATGTCATCGAATCGTGGCAAACCGATCCAGCGGCGATTCGCCCGTCAGCATGGCCGCCGTAGCCGCAGGGCGCCGCCGGGTGGTTAATTCTCAGGCGGTTAGATCCGCTCAATGACTTCGTCGGTCGGGAAACGCACCTTGGGCGTGGTGGCATACTTGTCGTCGGCCGAGCGATAACCCGCCGCGCAGGCCACGACCGTCATCCATCCCGTTCCTTTTAGGCCTAATATTTCGTCATACTTCGCGGGCACGATACCTTCCATCGGGCAGGTATCCACGCCCACCAAAGCGGCGGAGGCCATGAACTGACCCAAGGCGATATAGATCTGCCGGATCTGCCATTCGTCCAGCGTGCCTTTAGTGCGCGCCCCATCGAGCGCCCCTTTGATCACGTTGCGAAATCCCGCCATATCCTCGACGCTCACCCCGCGCATCTCAGCGGTGCGGGCCATGTAGCGATCAAGGTGCTCGTCCCCAATATCCTGCCGCACCGCAAACACCACAAAGTGGGAGGCGTCTCGCGGTTGGGCTTGATTCCAGGAAACCTCGACCAGCTTCGCCTTCACCGCCAGATCGGTCACCACCACGAACTTCCAGGGCTGGAGCCCGAATGATGACGGGGCCAAGACCAGACTCTGTTCGAGCACAGCCCAGAGATCGTCGCCGATCAATTGATTCGGGTCGAACTGCTTGGTGGCATAGCGCCATTGCAACGCTTCTAGTAGTGATTCTTTTGATACGGGATTCATAAAGTCGTGATCGGGGCCAGCTCAGGCAGCCGGTGAAGCCAAGAAAGGATAATCGGTGTAACCTATCCTGCCTTCGCCGTAGTAGGTTTCCCGATTAGGCACGTTTAATGGGGCCGGCGTCAAAATGCGACGCGGCAAGTCGGGATTGGCAATAAAGAGTTCCCCCCAAGCAATCGCATCGGCCTCGCCAGCGGCCACCAAGGCGGCTCCTTGGGCCGGGGTCAGGGCCTGATTGGCAATAAGCGCCCCCCCGAACTCTCGTTTGATCATGGGTCCGAGCCGGGGCTCCTCCTGCGATTCGCGGGCGAAGATGAAGGCGATTTTGCGTCTACCCAGCTCTCTCGCCAGATACCCAAAAATCTCTGCCCGATAATCGACATCCGCATCGTGGGACTCGCCGCGCGGCGCGAGATGGACGCCTACTCGATCCGCGCCCCACACTGAGATCGCCGCATCCGTGACCGCGAGATGCAGCCGCGCCCGGTTTTCGATGGAGCCGCCAAAGTCGTCCGTTCTCAGGTTGCTGTCCGGGTAGAGGAACTGATCGAGCAAGTAGCCGTTGGCCCCGTGGATCTCGACCCCATCAAATCCTGCCAGCTTCGCGTTCGCCGCGCCGCGCCGGAATGCCTCGATCACTTCGTCGATCTCCGCGCGCTCCAAGGCCCGCGGAATTTCAAAATTCTTGGGCGGTCGGATGTGGCTGACGTTTCCCGCGGGGCGAACCGCCGACGGCGCCACCGGCAATTGACCATTCAAGTAAACCGGATCCGAGATCCGACCCACGTGCCAAAGTTGCAACATGATCCGCCCACCCGCCGCGTGCACGGCTGAGGTCACATTCTTCCACCCCGCGATCTGATCCTGGGACCAGATTCCCGGTGTGTCGGGATAACCGACGCCCATCGGGTCGACTGAGGTCGCTTCGGTTAAGATCAGCCCGGCCGATGCGCGTTGGGTGTAATACTCCGCCATCAATGCGGTCGGCACGCGGCCCGGGGCCGAACGACAACGCGTCAGCGGAGCCATCAGAATCCGATGCGGCACCGCGATGGCGCCCAACTGTAAAGGCTCGTCGAGAATCGAAGGATCGGAGGCGGACAATGGGAATGCGTCGGAGGAGAGGCCGGGCGAGTTCAAGCCGCTGCGGCCTGATCTACTGCTGCCAAAATGGACTCAGCTGACTGCAACCCGACCAACTGGCCGACGGCTTGACCGCCGCGGAACAAAACCAAGGTGGGCAGCGCTCGCACGCCGTGATTTTGGGCGAGTCGTTGCTCCGCATCTACATCCACTTTGACCACTTGGAGGCGATCCGCTCGCGCTTCCGAGACTTCCTCTAAAACCGGCGCCAACGCCTTACAGGGGCCGCACCATTCGGCCCAAAAATCGACCAAGACAACCCGCTTGTGCGAAGCCTCAGTTACTTTGGTCTCAAAGTCCGCTCCAGTCGCGGAAATGACAGATGATTTCATGGTATTCATAATAGTTGACCATACCGTCAATTTAATCCGATTCGCAAGTCTTGGACGTATTCTTGCCGTCGGGTGGCTCGAGCTGATCGGGGGGTTAAGCGGCAGCAACCCGCTCGTTCACCCGGAGGTGCAGGCAGACTTGATCCGCTAGATCGGCGATCCGGGAAAGATCGTTGTGGAGTCGGGCTTGAGCGACGAGGCCTTCGAAAAAAGCCATGGTGCACCGCACCTTCAGCGCCACATCGCCGGCCGGGATTATCCCCTCGGCCTGACCGTCCGCAATAGCCTGCACCCAAAAACTCCGAATATCTTCCATCAACGATCTGATTTTGTCGCGAATCGCATCGTCGCGGCTCCCGATTTCAGAACCCAAGGCACACAACACACAGCCCAAAACGCGCCCGTGCTCTTCCCGCATGTCCGCCTGCATGGCGTAGGTGTTGTGACAATAATTCTGAATGCGCTCGATCGGGGGGAGGTTGGGCGCGAACATTTCCTCCAACTGAGAGCGATAGTTTTGCCACATCCTCCCGAGGGCCTTGACCGCTAGGTCTGACTTGGAGTCGAAGAAGTAATAAAAGCTCCCCTTTCGCACGTCCGCTTTCCGGCAAATGTCATCGACCGTGACGGAACCGTAGCTTTCTCCCCAAAGGAGGAAAATTGCGGCATCCATCATTCGCTGGTCGGCATTGCTCGTTCGGCCCATCCCTTGAGCCTACTGCGGCCCACCCATTCAATCAAGCGGTCACCTCACTATATGGGACAGATCTGTCACCTATGGTTGTTTCGCGTGACGCGCCGCCAACCAACCACAGACAAATAGCTGCAGTGGATGATAGATCATGATCGGCAACAAAATCAGTCCGAGTCCGGGGTGCGCGCCGAAAATCACCTTCGCCAGCGGCACTCCCGTCGCGAGGCTCTTTTGAGCTCCGCTAATGATCATGACGATCCGTTCGGGCGGTGCTAGTTTGATCATTCGCGAGAGGGCGATCGCCAGTCCCAGCGCAATCACCATCAAGACCACCACCCCCAGCGCGGCCACCAGGATGGTCGTAAATCCATGTTGGGCCCAGATGTCCGCTTTCACCGAATTACAGAAAGCCGCATAGACGATCAGCAGGATCGTGACGTTGCTCAGGTTCGAGAGCCGCTTCTTATGCCGATCCGCCCAACTCTTCACCCCCACCCGGCGTAGCGCCTGTCCCACCGCCAACGGCACCAACAACAGCAGACTCACTTCGCGCAATACCTGCCCGATCGATTGCTGATCCGTCGCCCCGCCCGAGGCCAATATCGCCGCGACCCACAACGGCGTCAGGAACACGCCCAACACATTGGAAAGTACCGCATTAAAAATTGCGGCCGCGACATTACCGCCCGCCACCGTGGCCAGCACCACCGCCATGACGATCGTCGAGGGCAACACGCACAAGAACAGGAAACCGAGGCGGAGATCCGGTGCCATGCGCGCGCCGACCAATTGGTCCAAGCCCAGACCCACGAGCGGGATGACCAAGAAACAAAAAACCTGCACTCCCACGTGCAACCGGCCCTGACTCGCTCCGTCCTTCAGCGCGCGGGCCGGCAGCGTCAGGCCTTGCACGAGAAAGACGAGCGCCACGGCGAGTTTAGTCGTGACCTCCGCTTTCAGCCAACCGCCATCCGCCCCGCCTTCGGGTAGGACCCACGCCAGCGCCACGGCCACCGGCATGCCCAACATAAACCAGTTTTTTGCCAAAAATTTATTCACTCGTATCCTTCGATTCGCCGGTGCGCTTAAACCGTTGCCGGAGGATCAACCGCAGTTCTTCGCGACCTTCCAATTTCAAGGTGTAGACCAGACCACCGAAACAAACCGCGCCGAGCGGCATCAAGATCCCTAGTCGCAGCAGATCCGACCACCACGCCGTGCCGAGCCCGTCGAACAGTCCCATCCCCACGAGCAGGAGACCTGCCATCGCCGCGCTGCTGAGCACAATCTTAGCAAAGTCACCGCGCAACGATGCCGTCGCCAACTCCGGTCGCCGCCGCGTGAGCTGCCACTGTAACCAGACCGCTTGGACGATGATGGAAACGGTTCCCGCCATCGCGAGTCCCACCGTCCCCAAGGGGCCCTTGAGCGCGAAACACAATCCAATGTTTACGACAAAACTGGCGAAGGCGGCCCGGACCGGCGTGCGCGTATCCTTCTGCGCGTAGAAAGCGCGCAACAGCAGGCTCACGAACGCCAAGAACGGCAGCCCAATCGCAAACACGCCCAGCACCGGCACCATCTCCGCGGTGTCCTGCGCGCCAAACTGTCCGCGCTCAAATAGCAGTCGGATAATCGGAGCCGCCAAAATCGCCATACCCACCGCCGCCGGGATATTGATGCTCAAAATCAGGCGCATGCCTTTATGGTAGGCTCTCGCCATCTGCCCCCACTGTCCCTGCGCCGCATGGCGAGAGATCAACGGAAACACCACGGTTGTCACCGCGATCGCGAACACGCCGATGGGCAATTCAATCAACCGCGACGCCAGATTCAAAATCGCGGCCGCCGATTCACTGAGCGATAGACCGATCAAACGCGAAACCGAAGTATTGATCAGGTAGATGGCCGAACCGAGCACAGTCGGCCCCATCAACAGCAAAATCGATTTTACCGCGCCCGTCAGCCGCAGGTCCAATCGGGGCCGCCATCCCGTTCGCGCCAAGGCGACCGCCGGCAAGATCATCTGACCCAAACCTCCGACCAACACGCCACCGCAAAGCCAGCGCATGCGCGCGTCATCCGCGGTGAGATCGAGTCCCCAGACCGCCCAACCCAGTCCGCCGATCATCGCGAGGTTCAGCCAAACCGGGGTGAGGGCCGGCACCGTGAACCGACCGAGCGTTTGGAGCGCAGCGCTAAATGCCGCTGCCAGACACACAAAAAACAAATACGGAAACAGCACCACGGCCAACTGCGCTGCCGTCCGCCACCGATCCCATTGAGCCGGATCCGAGGCGACCTCCCGCAGCCAGGCGGCATCAGCCGCTGAGCTCAAACCGACCATGGCCCCGCTCACGATCAGCAACGTCACCAATCCCAACCAGCTCGCTATCTGGTTCACGATGTCAAATGCCGCGGGTTGCCGACCGGCGGCCAATTCGTCGTTCAGGGTCGGAACCAATGCCGCGGTCAGCGCTCCCTCGCCCAACAGCCGCCGAAACAAATTCGGCAACGTAAACGCGGTGACGAAGGCCGAGGCCAATCCGCTCGCCCCAAATATGGCCGTCACCAAAACGTCGCGAGCCAGCCCCAAGAATCGGGAAAACACCGTCGCCAAAGAAACGATGCTGATTTGCTGAAGGCTGCGCGACACGAGCCTGTTTTTGCCTGCTCGGATAAAAGTAACAAGTTACAAGTCACTGGCGGCCGCGTTGCTTGAGCTTTCCCGCGCGGCCCGGGGGTCGCTGGTGGTCGGACCAACGCGCAGGGCATTGACGACTACCGCATGGCTTTGCACGTTCGCAGACGCATGCCCTTGCTCCCCGCCCTCCTTCCCAAACTGCAACGTCACCCGAAACGCATCGTGTTTCCAGAAGGGGCGGATCAACGCATCCTACAGGCGGCCCGGCAATGGGTCACGCGGCAGCTCGGCGTCCCCGTGCTACTCGGCAATCGCACCGCCATCAAGCGGCTGGCGGCGCGTCTCGATCTCAACCTCGAGGGCATGCGGCTGATCGATCCGCAGCGTAGCGACGACCTCGAACCCTTTGCCCAATCGTTATACGAACTGCGGGCCGCCAAAGGAATGACCCTGGAAGAAGCCCGCATCGCCGTGCGCGACAACAGCACCTTCGGTACCATGATGCTCCATCATAACCAGGTGGAAGCACTGGTCGGGGGCGCCACTCAGTCGGCGCGCAGCGCGTTGCGACCGTTGTTTCAGATCATCCCGCGCATCAAAGGAGTCAAAACCGCCTCGTCGTTGATGATTCTCGATTTCGACGAGAAACAAATCGGCAGCAAAGGCAGCCTGTTCATGGCCGACTGCGGCGTGCTCCCTCAGCCCACTGCCGATCAACTAGCGGACATCGCGATTTCGACGGGAATCATCGCCCAACACCTCACCAACGAACCCCCTCGTATCGCCCTCTTGAGCTATGCCTCCCATAGCTCCTCGACTGATCCCGTCGTGCTAAAGATGCGCGAAGCCACCCAACTGGCCCGGGAACGCGCCACCGCAGCGGGACGATCATTTCAAATCGACGGCGAGCTCCAAGTCGACGCCGCGCTCGACCACTATATCGCCACCGCCAAAGGCGTGGAATCACCGGTCGCCGGCAACGCCAATGTGCTGGTGTTCCCGGACCTCAGCAGCGGCAACATTGGTTTCAAATTGGTGCAGCACATCGCTGGCGCCAACGCATTTGGCCAAATCGTGACCGGACTCACCAAACCCGCCGCTGAGATCAGTCGGGGCTCCAGTGCCCATGACGTATTTGGAGCCGCCGTGGTTTGCGGCGTGCAAGCCATCGACCGCGAAGAACTTTTCCCCGCTTTCGAATCATCCGTATGAGCGTTGCTTCCACCAATCCCTTCGACCAGCCCGCCCTGCCACTGCTCAGCGCGCCCACCAACATCCAAACCAAACGGTTATTCGTCGCAGCCACCCGCATGAACGACGGGAAAACCACCGCCTGCCTTGGTCTATTTGCGGCGCTCCAAAGCGTCTTCCCGCGAGTCGGCTTCATCAAACCGATCGGCCAACGCTTCGTGGAGGTCCAAGGACACCAAGTCGACGAGGATTCCGTGTTGCTCGATACGATCTACAAGGTGCACGTGCCCATTGAAAGTATGAGCCCCGTGGCCATCGACGGGACATTCACCCGCCGCTACCTCAAGAACCCCGCCAACGCCCTGCCCAAACTGGAAGACAACATCTGCCGCGCGTTTGATCGGGTGTCTTGGGAGAAGGATTTTACCCTCATTGAGGGCACCGGACATGCCGGCGTCGGCAGCGTTTTTGATCTCTCCAACGCTCGAGTCGCGGAGCTACTGCACTCCAAAGCCGTGATCGTATGCCCGGGAGGAATCGGCCGGCCCGTCGATGAAATCGCCCTCAATAAAGCCCTCTTCGACAAACTCGGGGTCGAGGTCGTCGGCGCGATCATCAACAAAGTGGAGCCCGACAAGGCGGAACTGATTCGGGACTACGTCGGCTGCGGATTAAAACGACTCGGAGTGCCCCTGCTCGGACTCCTTCCGGTGCAAAAGGTGCTCGCCAGTCCTAATCTCCTCCAGATCGCCGGGGAAATTAATGCCTCCTGGATCCATGCCCCGGCCGGTGCCCAGAGCGTCCGCGTCGAGCACCTCGTCGTGGGCGCCATGACGGCCAAAGGCATTGTCGCGCACCTAAAGCCCGGCACCGTGATCGTCACGCCCGGAGATCGAGATGACATCTTACTCGCCGCCATCTCCGGCGCGCAAAAATCGCCATATAAACGCGTGGCTGGCGTCATCATGACCAACGATATCAAGCCCAACCACCGCCTGCTGGAGCTCCTCGCGGAGACCAATATCCCCGCCATGATTGCGGCGGGAGAAAGCTACACGGTGACCTCAAAAATCAACAACATGACGGTTAAGACTCAGCCGAACGACAGCGACAAGATCCCCGTCATCAAACGCCTCGTGCAAGAGCACGTGGACATGGCAAAGCTAATCGCCGCGATCTAGAATAGCGGCGCGTCTGCGGCCGCGGACTCCCCTTCCAGACCGCCGTCACAGATCAGATCGAACGCGGCCGGTGCCGCAAGAGACGTGGTTACTAGCGCCGTAAGCCGCCGACCGGAAGCAGTCGGACAAGAACCCAAACCTCTTTGTGCCGTCACTTGTCTGGAAACGTAGCGGCGTTACCCGACGACGCCCGCTTCGACCCACTGACCGCGCCTTACCTGCCCCGCCCGCTCCGCCGTATCCGGGTGCCGGCAAGCCCCACCTACCCAGCCCACCACAAAAAAGAAGCACAATCCGTGACAGCTATGCTCGTTGGCTCTAGCGCCTTGTTTCAACACGAGTCAGGATGTCGGCTCCGCGACATCCTAACTCTCAGGGTTAGGCTCTTTCATATTCAACTGTAGTAAAGGACTTTCCTGAAGGTAAGGTGTGAACCCTTCATTCAATTTCGAATAAACCGTGAGTCTTTGCCAGATCAACCATCCCCTCGATATCGATGTAATTAAATGAATCGCCCACCGCCGAAAGCGCCTGCGCATAAGGAGATAAACTTACGGTCGAGACCCCCGCCCCTTTCATCTGAACGAGCACATGAAGCCTACCGCCCGCCCTGATTGCTAATGAGAGTGACTTCAGTGCTTCGTCAATCATTGTATACTCGAAAACAAGTCCTCCGAAAATCAAATCTAGCGGTCTCATCAACAAAAGGTCCTCCACCTTTGTGCAGATAATCTCCAGCCCATTAATCTTGCTTGAGTATCGCTCCCAAAGCTTATCTAGATACGCCGAATTTATATCAACACAAACCACTCGATTAATATCACTTCCTATTACGTCCCCCAGCCCATTGCCTCCAGCGCACCCAACTAGACCCACGGAGAGCGGCTTGGAGATCTCAATTGCGCGACGGAATTCACTGGAAAGCAGGGCTGCTTGGCCAACCTCCGGCAGGGCCATGTGACCTTCATAGTCTCGGAGATCAACGGTGAACCAAGGGTTCGTTTTCATATTCTTTTTTGCCTAACGATCAAAGTGAGCCACGATCTGCGTTGGCGCGGAGCGTGCTATTCGGGGTACGATCCGTGACAATACAGATCGTGGGCTTGACTGCTTGGTTAGGCAGTTTTTTCATTTCATGTAAATCACCGCGATGATCGCACTGACAGGACTGATAGATTTTTTGTGATGCCTGTTTATGTCAGATTTGCTTCTGGATATCTTATCGAACTCCATTGTGCCCATATATTCCCAGGCTTTGTTCCCTCTTTTAATAAAAATGGGAAGTGGACCGCTTGATTTACTAATCAAATCTACCATCTTCTCACGAAGTGGTCCGCCTTTCGGTAAAATAATATTAGGTGCGCTTGGATTCTTTTCTACGTCGAGGCAAATACAAGTAGTATGATTGTTAGCAAACGGCGCAAAAACACGTGTCGAACCACCAAGTTTTGCTGCGATTTGTGCCCGTGAGTATTGATTTCCGATTTTCATATTTTACCTAACGATTTAGATCAGAGAAGAGGGACCAGCAAGTGAAGTCTCATCGGCCAAGGTCGGGTGACTGGTCCGAATTCTCTGCATCGGCTGGGTGGGCTGTCGGTTCAATTTCATTACGCTGAGGGAATCTCCGTATTTTGAGTCAGATCCCAATGTTATTTCTAACGAAAATCATGAATCATTGGACTGACCGCTTTTTCTGGCCCAAATTAACGAGTAGCAGCCTAACCCTGTCGGCCTGCCCCTTCGGTCGGCTTCGTTGTGAACCATCGGACGGGGGCTGGTCAGTTTGTCAAGAGTCAAGACCTGACGTCTTATGACTGCCTTTAATCTCGAAAAGGGGACCACCGCACTCCTGCTCGATCAACGCCTGGCTTTTTTCGAACTGGAGCGAGACGGCTTTGAGCTTCGCCGCCCGGCCAAGCTCCCGGTCGATCCGGTCGAGATTCAACTCTTCGCCGAGGGCCTCGTGAGCATCGCCCACCTCCTCTATCGGCAGGAGTTTGAGAACGTAGAAGAAAATGTTGCTCGCAAAAGCGTGGAGCGGCTCTTCGCCCAGAACGGTCTCACCCCCGAGCGTAATTATGCCCTTGAGGGTCGTTTGGAAAAATCCATCCGCGTCAGCCACTTCTTACCCGGGGCGCACGGCCTCGCCCTGCAGCTCGTGGACCGCAAGACCGACCTCCACGGCTATATGTAGCAATGGGGTTGGCGTTGGACGGATCTTCACGAAAAACACCCAGGCATCGTGCGTGCCATGGTTTACGATCCCGACCGCCAGGATTGGGATGCTACCTCCTTGGAAATAGGCCGCTCGGTGTGCGAAGTCTTTTGCCCCTATCACGAAAGCACCGCCATCGTAGAGGCTTTTGAGCGCGCGAAATGAAGCTCACCGCCTCCCGCAATCTGAAGCGCCCGTTGCTCGCCCTGCTCACCGACCTCCAAACCCACGAAAACCGGCCAATTCGAAGCGGGGCAATCCGAGGGGGTTAACGTTCGAAAACGGGGTCAGCGTTCGAAAACGAGGTCAGGCCGTTACTTGCTACTTTTGGCATTGGTGGCTTAGCGAATCAGTTCTGCTTTTTGGATAGCCGTCGCGCAGGGCGGAAGCGAGGTTGGCTTCAGAAAATGGGTAAGGCCGAGTTTTGTTGTTTTTCCCGAGACGGGGGCGAGACGGGGTCAATCCTTACTATTTGATATATAATATCCTCATACCGCGCAGTAGGGATCAAATTGAAACTAGAAAATACCAAACAGTAAGGATTGACCCTTTTCAGCCTCTACTTGTGCCGTTTGGTGCTTCCTCTGCTTCAGCGCGGCGAGGAAGCCGTCTTTGCCGGATTAAACTCAAGGTTGCGCGTCCAATCCGGGTTCAGCGCATAAGTGAAGCTCACGTTACGCCCTATCGCGTTGTTTCCGCCAACCGGGATAAAATCGCCACTCACGACCCCATACATTGCGCGGACGACGCTGCCCTTTTCATCAACTTCGCTGCGCACCCGGAAGAGGTAGTTTGTTTCTCCGCCCAGATCGATGGTCGTGCCCCGGCCACCTTCCTTAATACTCCACTTCAAGACCCACGTCAGCGAAGACTGATAGCCGGAGAGTGGGGCATCATACGGCCACTTCAGCGCCGATCCATTTTCTTTTGGATGCTTGAAGACGGTGATGCCGTCCTGCGGCCTGCTAAATCTGAGCGTAAACTTCTGGTCGTAGTCCCTGCTCGAAGTGAAGCGCCCGTTCAGCTCGAAGATAAAATCGGTCGCGCGACCTTTGCCGTAAGGGGCCACCCAATCGCCGACCTCAAGATCGAAGCCAATAAGGCCTTCGGTTTTAGGCAACGGCCGACGATCTACGTCACGAGATATTCCGATAATGGGATTCCGGATTGAACGAAGCTCCAACTCGATCTTCTGCACACCGACCGCGTATTGCTGGAAGCTCTTTTCATCGTTGATGCCACGGTGCGGCCCCTGAGTTCGATAATAGCCGGGCTTTGCGGCCGACAGGATATAATCTTGCTGGGCAATGCCCGAGACCATGGCGATACCTTCCCTGTCGGTCTTCGCTTCGACCTCTTGGTTTTTGTCGCCGAGCCGATAGCGCGGCAGCGTTAGATACACGGTGGCATCCTGTACGGGACTACCTTCCGGGTCACGCACGTGCGCCTCAACCGTGATTGGAACAGCAGGCATCACGAGTTCCTGTGCAATCACGCATCCGGGCGATAAAAGAAGTGCCGATGCACCGAGGGCTGAGGTTAGTAGTGTTTTCATTGGAGTTCTCCGTCGTTTTTCATCCGGTCGTAAAATTTGAAGTGGAAGATGTAGCTCACATCTAGGCAGTCGCTGTGTTTCCGGTTGGTGTCGCCGCCGCGTGAGGCAGGCCACCCGTTCTTAAAGCTGGATGTATTCAAATTTAAGTTACCGCCCATACCCGGTCGGGTGAAGGCGCTAGCCGGATTACTTCCCTGGGGATAAGACAGCGCCGGTATCGCCTCGCCGAGGCACTTGGCGACGGTCACGAGCTTGCGCGCCTCGTCGTCGGCGTTGGGGGAAAGAGAAAAGGGTCATTCCTTACTGTTTGCCCTAATTAGAGTGAA
>Ga0075118_10000220_pt1 | contig 58353 bp, 47 predicted proteins | sample AntAceMetag02UKE_FD_69794 | JGI IMG/M metagenome (GOLD analysis project Ga0075118, IMG submission 69794) | Saline lake microbial communities from Ace Lake, Antarctica - Antarctic Ace Lake Metagenome 02UKE | ecosystem: Environmental > Aquatic > Non-marine Saline and Alkaline > Saline | place...
TCTGTCCTGAGATATCGATGAATAGGCACTTTGAGCCCTATAATTTTGTGTTTTCCGGTTCTTAAAGTACCTATTATAGATCACAAAAAAATCAGGAGATTTCTTCATATCAATCAACCAATCGTCAACGATAGTCTTCAAATCGGTTGAATTCTTGCGCAGTGCCCAGGCAATTTTTTGTGGAAAACTGATTTCCATTTTGACGTCTATATCAGGGTAGTAAGTCGCATTAATCATAGCCACATCTTGATCGGCAACCGTATATTTAATCTCGCCATCCAGTACTCTCTTGATCAATGTTTCTGTAGCAACAGCACCTTCGATCCCTTGGATTAAAATATCCTCCCCTATTTCATCAGATAAATTCATTAGTCGATCTGAAAAGGAAGATCCAGTTCGAGTATATACCTTTTTTCCTCCTAATTCAATGGTGTTCCTAATCAGTTCAGCCTCAATTTGATGGAGTTTCATTTTTCTCCAATTCTCAGGCTTACGCTGTACAAGTACCTGAGGTACATAGTTGTGTGGTTCTGTAAAGGCTATTCTTCTATTTCTTTCCTTAGTTATCGCCAAATGATAGGCCATAATATCTGCTTCCCCTGTATCCAACATTTCAAATGCCTCTTGGATATCTGCAGTAATTTTTACCTCTAACTCTACTTCCAAATATTTCGCCAACCTACTGAGCAGCTCATACTCATAGCCAACTGGTTTGCCCTTGTAAATAAAGTAACCTGTAGTACTGTTGTCAACAACAGCAATTAGGCTTCCTCGGACCTTGATCTTTTCTAAGTCGAAATCAACAGGAGAGGGACCCACCGAGGTATTAATACCAGTACTATCCGAAGCGCCTTTTTCAGTACATCCGACAAAGACAAATAGAAGTAAAATGAATGAGATACCAATTTGTTGAATTAATGAGATTCTTAGGGACGTCATGCTAGAATATACTAATCACGATTGAATAAGGCAAAAATCCAATACAAGGAGGAGTGTATTACGAATTACTAGAGATGAAATTGATCGCAGTTTTGTTAAAATAGTCAGGCTGCTCCACATTACACACATGACCACAGTCTGGCACTATTTGTAAGGATGAATTAGCGTGATTTCTCACGAGTTGCATCACTTGGGGCAAGAACATATAGTCTTCATCTCCCATCACGTAAAGGGTAGGTAATTGTGTATCGTTCTCATTAAAGTAGCGAAGCAGGGGATTCATTTTATACGTCAAACCAAACCAACGGACAAATTCTTTTTGACACAACTTTTTTGCTTGATTAGCAAAGAGTATCCTAGATTCTTGATTTCGCTTTCGGGGCATTATAATCCAAGCAAAAAGCTTGTACAGCCACATATAAGGAATAAATTTTTTGGTGGCATTCCCTAGAACCACTAGCATTTTTGACCTGATATTCAATCGTGTTACAGCACCTCCCATGACAAGAGATTTTACTCTGTCGGGAGCCAGTTCACAAATTGTTCTAATCAATATGGTTCCCAAGGAAATCCCCACAAAATGAGACTGCTTAATTTTCAGATGATCTAAAACCTCAATCACGTCTAAAGATATATTCTCAAAGTTGTACTCATTTGAAAAGTATCTTTCAAAAATCTCTTGAGATTTACCATGCCCCCTTAAGTCAATCAAGAGTACATTAAAGTGCGCTTTGAATTCTTTTACCTGCTTATACCAGATAGAAGAACTCCCTCCCGCTCCGTGGATAAAAGTGACCCAATCCGTTGAGTCTTGGTGATCATATGTCTTATAATACAACATGTCTTAAATCGCTAATCTAACAATATTATCATCAATAGGTTTCATAATTTTCCATTTACGGAGAACTCCATAAAAAAAGCCCAACTACCGGAGTAGCTGGGCTTCTTAACGTTTTATACCAAATCTTAGTTACCTCCGAAAGTGTATCTAAGACCAAGTTGCATTTGCCATCTTGAACTAACCAAACCTGAATCATCGATTCTGTTAGCAGAAGGGTCGTTGTCAGTTACACCATCAAAAGTAAATGTTGGCGTTGTACCGTCAGCTTGGAATCCTTCGAAGTTCAACAATTCGAAATTACCTGGAACGAAATATCTTCTACCCCAATCTTTATTGATGAAGTTACCGAAGTTATAGATATCAGCAGTAAACTGTAGTGTATGTGATTTTCCACCAGCGTTAACCTTGAATTCCTGTAATAACCTCAAATCGAAGATATGCCTGAATGGAGCTCTGTTACTGTTAACTTCAGCATAATCGCCTCTTCTTTCACTTAAATGATCATCTCCATTAATGAATGCATCAAGTGCTGTCCATTGCTCAGCAGCAGTACCCGCTGAAGCATCGTCAACCAAAATAATGTCTGAGCTGTTAGCAGGAACATAGATAAGGTTAGCTTCACGAGAATCTTCGTTAGTCAAGTTACCTCTGTCATTATAAGTGTAAGAGAATGGTTGTCCATCACGTCCTTCATAAACAAGTCCGATCTGTGTAGACATTCTGTTCTGAGCATACTCAAACTTGTAAGATGCTTGCGCTATAATTCTGTGTCCTTGAGAGAAGAAAGATCTTACCAAAGGCTGATCAACATTCTTTCCTCCTACTGAACGAAGACCTCTCCATTGAGATGAGTTCTGAGAAGAAGTTCCATCAAATACGTTGTAAGAATCACCATAAGCGTAAGTAGCACTACCCTGGAAGCCATTAGTCAGAGGCATTGTCAATGTTGTAGACAAGTTATAGGCATAACCTCTACCTGTATTAGAAGTCAGCATGATTCTACCGTAGTTGTTAGACTGAACTGTTTCGTTTCTTCTATTGTAGATAGGTCGTGTGTCACCTGTGCCAGTCAAAGCTGAAGTAGCAGGTCTAAGGTTTAAGTTCTCATACCTAAGCGCACTGATGGTTTTAGTATACAGCGCTTCAACATTCCAAATCCAACCGTTAGACAATCTCTTATCAACAGCAACATTGAATTTAGCGACTTGAGGAACTTTAAAATCAGAAGAATACAAATCAATGTTACCCGACTGAACTGTAGTACTAGGAACACCTGGTTGATTGAATGGGTCAGCAACAAAAAGACCATCAAAGCCTCTCTCATCAATTGAACCTAAGTTGAAACCATTGTTATTATACGCACCACCTGGCCATACCAAAGGAACTCTAGAAGTGAAGACACCAGCACCACCTCTTACTTGAAGCGTTCTGTCACCCTTTACATCCCAGTTAAAACCAAATCTTGGAGCAAATGCCCAGTAAGACTGAATGAAAGAACCAATAGTCGCTCCTTGCACATCAAAACCAGCGGCTTCAATTTCAGGAATAGCTTGATTGTTGAAAACAGCATTCTCAGGAGTATCATCGAAAGAAGGTCTATCTACTCTAAGACCTAACGTGAACTTCAAGTCATCATTAACTTGCATTTCATCCTGAACATAAATCCCGAACAATGCAGATTTGAACTTAGCTGCTGCTGCAGAACCATCACCTGTGATGTTGTCTCTGTTAGAGAATAATCTAAAGTAATCGCTTGCAGGCTGATTCGTAATGAAATCATTAACACTATCAAATAAGTATCTACCATAGTTTTGACCAATGAAAAGGTTCTCAACATCATAGAATTCAGCATTCACACCAAATGTATACGTGTGACGGCCTTTGTACAACTCGAAGTTGTTATTGATCGTGATTACATCTTGGTTCAACAAGTTCGCAGTTGAGAACTCTTCAGCACCTAGTCTAATAAAACCAACACCATCTTGAATATTTACTGTTGGAAAGTCAACCAATGGATCTCTATCATCTCTAACAGCAACATATCCAAAAGTCAATTTATTTGAGATGTTTGAACCGTAGTTACTCGACCACTCAGCAGATAGTGAGTTAGTCTCAGATAAGAATGCTTCAGATCTACCGTAGAAGTTCAACGTTCTTGGACTAGATCTTACACCCTCGATGTTATCCGCTTTTACATAAGAGTAACGGGCGCTGATTTTATGATTTTGATTGATATTGTAATCAATTTTCGCAGTCAATTTATCAGACTCCAGTACAACTGGGTTTCCACTAAGCGTTCCAGGGTTATAACCGAAAGTACCTAAGTAGTTTCTTAGCGCAGTAACATCACCGGCAGTTGCATCTCCTTCATAGTCACCAAAATCAAATGGTTGAGGAGTTTCATCTTCTTGCTTTTCGTAGTTAACAAAGTAGAATAACTTATCTTTTATGATTGGACCACCAACTCTAACACCGTATGTCTGAGCACTGAACTCGTCAAGTCTATCTCTGCTACCGTCTGTATCTCTAGGGGTTCTACCGGCAAAATTTTCATTTCTCCAGAACCTGTAGACAGAACCTTCAATTTCATTTGATCCAGAACGAGTAATCGCGTTCACCGCACCACCTGCAAAACCAGAAACTCTAACATCAAATGGAGCAACCTGAATTTGGAATTGCTCAATTGCATCAATTGAAATTGGAGATACACCAGTTTGACCACCGTTTGTACCTGAACCTGCTAAACCAAAAACGTCATTGTTTACAGCACCATCAATATAGATTGAGTTAAGTCTGTTATTCTGACCACCAATAGATATAGAGAAACCATCGTTTCCTTCATCAATAGTCGCTTGTGGAGTGAATCTTGCAAAATCACCAATAGCTCTAGCAACAGTAGGCGTTGAATTGATTTGCTCTAAACCAACAACAGTTTCAGAACCAGTTCTGTTTCCATCGAAAACACTGCTTCTGTCTGCTACTACCTCTACGGCATCTAATGAAACTGAAGTCTCAGTAAGCTCAGCATTAATTTTAAATGCCTGACCTAATGTTAGATATACGTTCTCTCTTTTAAATTCCTTGTAACCAATAAAAGTTACTGTCACCGTATAAGGACCACCAACTCTCATGTTAGGGATTCTATAAAAACCATCACTGTTTGTGATGTTTCCATAGCGAGATCCACTTGGCGTGTGCACTGCTAATACAGTAGCACCCGGGAGTGTCTCTCCGCTTGTGTCTGTCACTCTTCCGTTAATGGAAGAGGTAGTTGTACCCTGACCAAATGCTACGTTTACTGTTACGAGCATCAGTCCAGCCAAGAGTAACTGAAGTAATTGTCTTTTCATAGAAGAAATTTTAAAATAGATTAGTTTGTTTTGATTCAATATTTTTCGTGCAAAGCACTTTTTACAAGGCAAAAGTAGTTTTTATGTAGGTGGTGGTCAGTAGACAAATGTTAAGATTTCGCTACGATTACAACATTGGATTAACCATTTCTTAACATTGATAATTCGATATTAAAAAAAATACTTCCAACTAACATCGTAATAACTTACTAATACAGGTTAAACGCCTATAAAACCAATAATCTTTAAAATTTGCCGCGAGTATAAGACAAAGGTTTGCTGACTCACTGGACTTCTAGAATAGAAGTAAATTTTACTTGACAGATAAAAAAGTCTTTACTATCTAAATTATGCATACGATTTTTCTCCTTTTAATAAGTAGGTGGAATCTGTATATTGCTTTCTTTGAGAAAGCCAAATTTCATGATGAACAAACGTTTTATTACGCTTCTTTTCGGCATAATGCTTTCGATCGGGACGATCGGATATGCACAAGTCGATTTGACATATTACCTTCCAGATAATGTTCAATATGACCCTGCCATACCCACTCCAGAGTCAATCATTGGTCACCAAGTAGGTGAATGGCACATCACGCACGACAAGTTAGTTTCTTACATAAAAGCAGTAGCAGCTGCCTCAGACCGGATCACCATTGAAGAAACGGGTAGAACGCATGAAGGAAGGCCACAACTTCTTTTGACAATTACCCACCCTAGCAACCATGCAGGTATAGATAAAATTCAAAGTGACCATGTTTGGTTGACTTACCCTAATGAAGCAGACAAGTTTGACGTTAAAAAAATGCCAAGTGTTGTCTATATGGGCTTTAGTATCCATGGAAATGAACCTAGTGGATCAAATGCCTCAATGCTCGTAGCCTACTATATGGCCGCAGCACAGGGTCCAGAGGTAGAAAATGCACTAAGAAATAGCGTAGTACTGCTAGACCCATCTTACAACCCTGATGGACTAACAAGGTTTTCTACTTGGGCGAATATGCATAAGGGGAAAAACGTGAACCCTGACCCTAACGACAGAGAGTATAGCGAATCATGGCCAGGTGGGCGTACCAATCACTATTGGTTTGATTTGAATAGAGATTGGTTGCCTCTACAGCAACCAGAATCGCAAAACAGAATTGTAAAATACCATCAATGGAAGCCAAACGTCTTGACTGACCATCATGAAATGGGAACTAACTCTACCTTCTTCTTCCAACCAGGTGTACCCTCTCGAACCCACCCTTTGACCCCTAAATTAAATCAGGAACTCACAGGTAAAATTGGAGAATATCATGCCGAAGCGCTAGATAGTATTGGCTCACTCTACTATACAAAAGAAGGTTACGATGACTTTTATTATGGTAAAGGCTCAACCTTCCCAGACATTAATGGTGGCATTGGTATACTTTTCGAACAAGCAAGTTCGAGAGGTCATGCACAAGAAAGTGACAATGGTGTCTTAAAATTTCCTTTTACCGTACGCAATCAGTTCACAACAGCATTGTCAACTTGGCGAGCGTCTGTTGCAATGCGTGTGGAGCTTTTAGAGTATCAAAGAGACTTCTATAAGAAAGCGCTCCGTGAAGCAGATTCTGACAATCATAAAGCCTATATATTCAAAGCTGAAAAAGACCCTGTTAGGGCGTATCATTTAGCAGAAATATTAGACCAACAAGAAATTGATTTCTACCGCCCTTCAAGAAATATTCGTCTAGAGGAAGAAGAATATTTACCTGGAAACAGTTATATAATTCCTCTGAAACAAAGGAATTATAAAATCATAAAGGCGATGTTCGAACAGCGCACCACCTTTGAAGACAGCCTTTTCTATGACATCTCTGGATGGACATATCCGATGGCATTCAATCTTGAATACGATGAAATGTCAAGTCGTGACTATGGAAGAAACCAGCTTGGCGATAAAGTCGAAAACTTAACTTTCCCTGAAGGTGATGTGCTTGGTAGTCAAAGCAATTATGCTTATGCATTTGAATGGCATGGATATTACGCACCAAGAGCAGCAAACAGGCTCCTCTCGAAAGGCATTAGGTTAAAAGTTGCAACTAGTAAATTCGAAGGTGTTGATGAGAAAGAGTTTGACAGAGGAACGATTCTTATTCCCGTTGCCAACCAAAAGCTTTCTGCATATGATTTATTCCAAGAGCTGAAGGCCATCGCCAAAGAGGATGGGCTTAATATTTATCCACTCAGTACTGGCCTTACGGGTGGGGTTTCTTTAGGCAGTAACTCCTTTGTAACACTCGAAAAACCTGAAGTCGCACTCATTGTAGAATCTGGCAGTTCCTATGACATTGGCGAAGTATGGCATTTATTAGACACTCGAATGAACATGCTAGCCACTAAGCTTCCCGAAAGTAGGCTTGGGTCCAATGCCATTGATAGATACAACACTATCATCATTTCTGGCGGCCTTAATTTGAACGATTCTGCGCTGGAGAATCTAAAACGGTGGATTAGAAATGGAGGTACCCTTGTTGGAACTGGTTCAGCAGTGAGTTGGATGGCAAGAAATAAACTAACTAACTTAACGACTGTAAGTCCGAAAGCCCCAAGTGCAGAAGAAATCGCATATGATGAGATTTCAAACTTCTCTCGGGCTCAGAATATACCCGGTGGCGTCTATATGTCTACTCTTGATCTATCACACCCAATGGCTTTTGGTTACTACAAGGAAGAACTCCCTACTTTCAGAAGAGGCAATACCATGATAGTGCCTTCTGAAAGCAAATTCGCCAACCCAGGTAGATATACCGAAGACCCACTACGAAGTGGCTGGATTAGTGATACTAACCTCGAAGCATTAAAAGGTACTTCGACTATAAGAGTTGGTGCGATGGGTAATGGCCGGATAGTCTCATTGGTTGACAATCCAAACTTTAGAGCCTTTTGGTATGGCACCAACAAACTAATGATGAATGCCATCTTCTTCGGCCGAATTGTAAATGGAGATGCAGCGCAATAGTCAATATCAACGAAAAAAGACCTCAAAGGCCTATTCTCGGTTTATTACGCATAATTCTTTAGCTTAGTGAAAATTTTTTAGGTGTCGGATCGCTTATTTCTTCTAGACAAAAATTACCTTCTAAAGGAGGTACAGTCAAATTTGAAACTTGAACTTCAAGCAAGGCTAATTGACCTTGTCAAAGAAGGATATTATACACTTTTCAACCCCTTAAGACTACCTGACGAGACAACCGATCAGATTGATGACTTCAAGCCCAATCACCTTTCCTTTTTCGATGAACTTTACGATGTGCTAGCGGGCATTTATCGCTACCAGTTAGGCGATAATCAATTAGAGTTACTTTTTGATGGAAGAAGCCATTATGAGATGTACATGTCAGATTGGCCAAAAGCCTTTGACGAATATGTCAACGAACTCTGTACTAAGAAAAATTTTGTACTAGCGGGCTTAGAGCTTTCCGTTTTTCACGATGCTTCAAAAAGAATTGAGTTAGCCCAAAATCGAATGAAGGTGAGTATTTTCGATCATTTCGGCTTGCGCATCTATAAATACAAAGGAATTCAAAAATTGAATGCTAAGTCAGCTTAGACCTTAGCTTCTTCGTTCATAATACTAATCCCAGAAGAAGTACCAATACGATCAGCACCCGAAGCTACCATGGTCTTTAGCGTGGTCAAATCTTTGATCCCTCCAGAAGCTTTTATACCCACATTTGAAGGCGCATGTTTTCTCATCAATTCAATATGAGACACTTTAGCCCCAGCGGGTGCAAAACCAGTGGATGTCTTTACAAAATCGGTTCCTGCTTCGGAACAAAGCTTAGTTGCCAGAATAATTTCTTCGTCTGAAAGATAAGCAGTCTCAAGAATCACTTTCATCATGCTTCCACTTTGGTGTATCAAGTTGGCACATTTAGCTAGCTCAATTTTCACCCAAGACATTCCTGATTTAAAGGCTGAGATATTCATCACAATGTCTAACTCATTAGCACCATCATCAATTGCCTTTTCGATTTCAACGAGCTTACTATCGGTCATTTGATAGCCCAACGGAAAACCTATGACCGTTACGAGTTGGATATCATGTTCGGCTAGTTCGCGAGATGCTCTTTTCACCCAAAAAGGTGGGACGCACACGCCTACGAACTGATGTTTGATAGCGTCAGCCACCAATTGGTCAACGTCCTTGTCAGTGAGCGTAGGCTTTAGGTTAGTATGTTCTATGTATCGGTTAATGCCCATTGACATAGTCTTGTAAGTAAGCATATCCCTCCGTCAACTCTCCCTTCTCTGTGATAGAGGCACGCTTAATAATTTCATCCGTATCCGCACCAATCAAATTCGGTAAGATGTGACTCAAGAATTCTTTGCCAAAATCTTCCGATGCATTCCGCGGCAACTCACAAGGCAGATTATCAACCGCCATAACCGTAATATTTCCTTCATCAGCAAAGGCTGACTCTACCCTGTCATTACTTGGATTGTAGTCGTAAATCGGATCATCGATTGTACTTGATTGCTTAGTAGAAGGAATTGATCCTTCTATGTCACAAGTAATATCAGCTATAACTCTAATTTTAAAATCAGGCTTAACCACATCTAGCCTATCGAACAAAACGGGAGCCTTAGGATCCCAAAAAGCTCCGGCAATGAGAATATCTGCTTTTCTAGAATATTTCAAAAATGAAGATTCATAATGATGAGGATCAGTATAAAACTCATCTCTATCAAAATCCCCTCCTCCAATTTTTTGATTATAGTCTCTCGTATTAAGCTGGGTATACACTGGCTCTTTGAAATACTCGCTTATAAACTCAGCTGGACTTACTTTTCTAATGCCCATGCCATTCAGCACTTCCATAGCGCCTTTAGAGACTCGGCCTCCTCCTGTCACGGCTATCTTTATCGGTGGTAAATTAACTTTAGCGTATTCAGTTTTCATATCATCCAAATCAAAGCACTCATGTGCAGGCCTCAGATGAAACAGGTTATATCGTTTACCAAATGTCAAGAGTCCATTATAAGCTCCTACAATACCAGCATATCGGCCAAAGGCAATCAGGCGCTGACCGTCTTTATTTGTCAAGCACTCCCAATCAATCAGTCTAATATTCTTTTTTAGAACCTCTTGAAGAAGCTCTCTATTATACTCCTGCTTCTTGATCGTATGGGAGAAAAAGAAATGGGTCTTTCCTTCAGAGAGCATGTCAATAGGAACTTCTTTAACACCCAGAATTATCTCGCAATCGGAAACATCATCGACCATAATGGCCCCAGCAGCGGCATATTCGCTATCAGTAAAGCACCGAATATCGCTACGTTGACATTTGATCTGAACGTTATGATATCGCTCTAATATATCCTTTACCTGAGAAGGCATAAGAGGCACTCTATGATCTATAGGTACTTTGCCTTCTTTGATAATCCCGATGCTGATAGACTCCATGAGGCAAAAATAATCAATTCGAGTAAGTAGAAGGACTATCGCATGTTACAAATCAAATTAAACGCAAGGTCTTCAACATACTTTCTGGCATTAGTCATGGCGTCACTATGATTTAAGGCTAAATCAGTGACTTGATAAATACTTTGGGGGTCAATACCGCTTATGCGAAAGTCAGCTATTCCACATATTATACCGATTGGTATATTATATGTATTAGCCTGATGCAAAACTCCCGAAATAACTTTTCCCTCTGCAGTTTGAGCATCAAGCTTACCTTCTCCAGTTATAATTAAATCAACAGATTCAGCATTCTTATGAAAACCAACTATATCGAGAATCGTTTCTATACCAGACTTAATCTCTGCCTTTAGGAAGGACATTGCGCCATAGCCTAAACCACCTGCAGCGCCAGAACCCGGCACATTCTCAAAACCGTTATTCAAAACATTGGATAGGTTAGTCAAGCCCTGATCCAGCTGATCGATTGCCTTATCATCTGCACCTTTCTGCCGACCATATGTATACGAAGCTCCATCCTTACCCAGTAATTTCGTCCTGACATCCGAAAGTACAGTGAATTTTACCTCCTCCATTCGGCTATGTATATCATCCTTAAGCAAACCTTCAATAAACGGTAAGCCTGCACCATCTGCTTTAAAGTTCTCATCGCTGACTTCAAAATCGTATCCTAGTGCTTTGGCCATTCCAATGCCCCCATCATTTGTTGCGCTGCCGCCTATGAGCAGATAGATATGATTGACTCCTCGATCTAAGGCATGTCTGATCATTTCTCCTGTCCCAAAAGTCGTTGTGCTTAAAGGATTTCTTTCATGATTTTTCAACAATTGAAGCCCCGAAGCATTCGCCATTTCAATAAATGCCAAATCTTTTCTTTGTAGATAATAAGTGGAAATGGGCCTCATCAGCGGGTTATTCGCAATTAGCTCAACACGCTCTGTTTCAAGGACTGATTCAAGTACATCGAGCGTTCCTTCTCCCCCATCAGCCAAGGGAAGCAGTATAGTTTCAATGTCTGAGTCGAAACGTATCAGCCCATTATGGATAGCCTGACATACTTCACTTGCGGTCAATGAACCTTTAAACTTATCAGGGCAAACGAGAACTCTCATTCGTTAAAAAAAGTAAGGAAACAGAACAGAAATAATGACTATCAAGACAAAGAATCCCAACAGTAAATAAACACTCTTCTGGTTGAAATTTATGGGCTCAATCTGAAATCGACCTTCAGAGGTGGATGCAGATGGACGGAGTACGCTTACTAAATAAGCGACCGCAAAAGTTACCACTGCACCAATTGCATTCCACCAAAACCAGAAGACATCGGGCACCGCCAACCACATATAAACGTTTAGGCCTACACCTGTCAATAAACCTACATTGGCGCCTAAGCCATTGATTCTCTTCACTAGGATAGCCGCTACAAAAATGGCTAAGATCGGACCGAAAGAAACTGACCCGACTTTATTGATTGCCTCAATAACTGTATCTGCGATATCTCCTACGAAGAAGGCAATCACTACACATACTGCCCCCCAAAATAGCGCAGTCATTTTTGAAAGTTTCATGTATCGCTTCTCGCTTAAGTTCTTTCCTCTGGCAAATAAGTCTTCAACCGAGGCTGCGCTCAATGAGTTAATTGCTGAGCTCAAAGATGACATGGCAGCAGAAAATATTGCTACTATCAGCATTCCTATCACTCCGTTTGGAAGATAGTCCCGAATAAAAATCGGAATCATACGATCTGGCTTATCGCTAGGAATTAGAGAAATAAATTCTGTCTGGGATAAGGCTAAGGTACCTATGACTAGCCCCATGATACAGTATGCCAGCGTGATAGGAAACCGCATCACTCCATTTGCTACTAGGGTTTGCTTCATCGTTTTCATACTACTTGCCGAAAGCAATCGCTGCACCTGACTTTGATCGGTGCCATAGTAAGAGGTGTAAAGGAAGAAACCTCCCACCAACATCGGCCAAAAGCCAAATTCATCACCGCTAAACCCAAAAGATGAGAAATCGACCGCGGTTAACCTTTCTGTATCTACCTTTTCCAAGAAACTACCCCAGCCTCCTAAATAGTGCAAGCCGAAACCCAGGCAAACAATAATACCAATGAAGAGAATTATCATCTGTACCATATCGCCATAAACGACTGCCTTCATTCCGCCCTGCAAAGAGTAAATCATAGTGACAATCCCTATCAGCACAATGCTTTGCCACATGGGTATACCCATGACACTTTCCAAGATAATTGCCACGGTATAAATCATTACAGCAGTACCGAAAGCACGGCTTATTTGAAAGACAATGCTCAATAGTACTCTGGTACTTGCATCGAATCTCCATTCTAAAAACTCATAGACACTAACAATACCTGACTTATAGAAGGAGGGCACTATGACTACCATAAGGAATATCATGGCTAATGGCACGGCAAATTCATACGTCAACCAAATCATCCCTCCCCCTTCTTTGAGTCCTACAAATGCCGGAGCGGAGATAAAGCTTACAGCAGATAGCTGCGTTGCAGCCGTACTCATCGCCAGAGGAAACCAACCAAAACTTCTACCTCCTAAGTAGTAATCGTTTTTATCTGATTGGTTTTTAAAGCGGTAGCCTAGATATAAAAAGCCACCGATGTAGATGATAATTATTGAATAGTCGAGGTAGTTCATTAATCAGCAATAAGATCTAATACGACCGCTGCAGTCCAAGAAAAATGGTCACCTCCATAGCCATTTTTCAATTGATCTGCGACAGATTTTCTGGGGTCGAAGTATTCGTAAAAGCCTAATTTATCAACTAATTCCAAAAAATCCGATTTAACTTGGTTAGCGCTACCTTTAAAATCATACCGCTTCAATCCTTGATACACCAACCAATTCATTTGAGGCCATATAGGGCCCTTCCAGTATTTCTTGGGATCAAAAACCAAATGATCAGGATCAAAGCTAGGCATAACACGAAAGCCCTCTGGACGATTAGCCAGGGTGCTTATATAGTCATTAAGTCTTTGCGCCCTACCCAATGATGGAATTCCAGCAAATAGTGCCGTAAAAGCTCCAATTTCCTTTAAGGCGATGTGCTTATTATTCTGAAGGTCATAAGGAGCATACATCCCTAATTCCTCCACCCACAGCTTGTCTTCGAAAGCTTGCTTACTTTGGGTATTCCATTCCTCTACTTCCTCAGTATCAAAGCGAAATTCATTGCCTAGATTGATTAATGCTTCATTCGAACGAATTAGCATCGCATTGAAGAGGGTATCCTGTACTAAAAAAGGTGATTCTTGAGCAATTGCTTTCCCATCATATCCATGTTTTTTACCGAGCTCCATCAAGTAAACATAGATGTCATAGTCTCTATCAGATGGTCTTTCAGAAGGGTCAGCCTTCAAATTGTCATAGCGCTTGTAGGCAGGAATATCCCCCGGCTTAATCGTGATCGTTTTCACTAAATCATCCCAAAGTGGCGAATTGTCTCTACCCGAAGCCCAGGGATGGTAGATAAACGCCAGGCCTTCGTGATTGGGGTCTCGGTACTCGTAGTAATACCTATGAAGTCGAAGAATTTTTTGATAGAATTTCTTTACGAAATCTCTTACATCCTCTGAATCGGAATGCTGATTAAATAGCTTCTCTAAAATAAATCCATGCACTGGAGGTTGAGTAATTCCGGAAGTATCGACCGATCTTGGAGTACCTTTTACATTTTTCGATTCCCAGTAAGAAGGACCTGGAAAGTACCCTTCTCTTTTCTTGCTATGAAAGATGATATGAGGCAACATTCCGTTTTCCCATTGACCTTCAAATAGGCTTTCTAACTCTCTGATGGCGCGAGCAACATCAAACCTAGAAAACCCCATGGCCACAAAACCAGAGTCCCAATTCCATTGATAAGGGTAAAGGTTTGGACTCGGTACAGTATATCGATCCTCCCAAGTATTACTTTCTAAAATGTTTTCGGCTTCGTTAACTAACCTTGATGAATTGATTTCTGGCATCTGTTGCGTCTTGATTCGTTCTCGATAGGATGTGAAAATAGTCATCAAGGAAGGAAATAAAAACACCAGAGCGAGATGCTTTGGTATTGATCAAGAAGTTATGAGGATGTTGTCTTAGCCAATTGCGTATCTCGAAATTGTGATGAACTTTTCGATGAGCATTATAACGTTTTTCTGATAATCGAACTAACCCACAAAGTCAATCAAATTCTATTCATAATACCTCGAGTTATTAAACATAAAAAATATCCTTATCATTGCGACCATGTGGCTAGATCATACCATATTATTCTTGAGCTGGGGAATCTTTTATACACTGCACAGTGTATTGCTGCTACCTAGTGTCAAAGCCCGTATTGGATTAAAGCCAAAGACTTATCGCCTCCTCTACAATTTAATCTCATTAGTAGTTATTGGGCTAGTTTTATTTGTTGGTGCGATCATACCAAGTCCTTTACTGATAATTCCCTCTCCAATCCTTTTTTATGTAGGACTAATGATGGCAACAATGGGAATCTTCATTATTAAAAGAGCCTTTCGCAACTATAGCACAGGCGCTTTTCTTGGCCTGAAAACAGAAAATGATAACCAAAAATTAATAACGAAAGGACTTCAAAGAAAAGTTAGACACCCTTTATACGCTGGTACTATTCTGATTTTCTTAGGCTATTTCATATACAATCCACTCCTATCAAATTTTACCATCCTCGTGGCTTTGCTTATCTATTTACCGATTGGCATCAAACTCGAGGAGAAAAAATTAATTCAAAAGTTCGGACAAGACTATATCGACTATAAGCGAGATGTTCCGCCCATTTTTCCAAAAATATTTTATCGAAAAAACACAAACCCGTGAGTATTAAAGTTGTTACACGTATCGCTTTCTTTGGTCTCTTTTTGGTCTTAGTGTCCCTACTCTTTAAGCTATTTAAAGTCATCAGTTTTGACATACGTTCCGGTATGCTGGTCACTGGCTTTACACTAATGCTACTCGGTAGTATCTGGAGAGTGGTTTTAGAAATGAACGAACCTGATGAAAACGACTAAATCATTGCCTGATAGGCCTTTTAAGGTGTTAAGAGTGACATTCTCCACTGAAATTTAGCTATATTTACACTATGTTGGAAAGGCAACTAGTCATACTATTATCGATAGTATTCCTAATGCAATCATGCGATTCTGAGGAGAACAAAACCGCTCAAGGGCGAAACCAGTACATGGTCTCCTTATTGGCCGAAAGGCATAGTGAAGTAAGTCCATCTGAGATTACTTATTACTTCAATGAAAAGCGCGCTCAAGTATTGGATTCATTGCGCCAATTCAAAAAGAACGATTTTCAAGAATATGTCTCTTTCAGCTATTGGTACTTTCGTGAAGTACTGAATAGTGGCTTTACAGAAAAAGCCATTGAGGAGATTGAAAACTTTAATGTTGAGATCTCAGAAGCTGATCAAAAACTTGACAAGCAATGGAATTACTTTTACAAGCGTCTACAAGCACTATCCTACATCCGTTTAGGCGAACAGCAGAATTGCTTAATCAATCATAGCTCGGCCTCCTGTATCTTACCGATCGCTAATGCTGGTATCCACCAACTTAAAATGGGTTCTGAATCAGCTATTCAAATCATCGAACCATTATTAGAAGATTACCCTGAAGACTTAGAACTCGTTTGGCTTCTCAACATCTGTTACCAAACGATAGGCGAATATCCTCGCTCAGTTCCCCCTAAATTCTTGATCGCCCCAGAGGCCTTTGAAAACGATAACCGAACCTTGAAAGCTTTTATAGATCGAGCCCCTAATCTAGGCATAGCATCAAAGGGCATATCTGGAGGTTCCATTGTTGAAGACCTGAATAATGATGGACATTTGGATATTGTAGCCTCTTCAAGTGGCGTCACTGAAAAGGACCAGCTCAAAATATTTTTTAATCAGGGAGATGGGACTTTCATTGATAAGACGGAAGACTCAGGAATATCTGGGTTGTTTGGTGGACTTAATTGCATGCAAACCGATTATAACAATGATGGACTCATAGACTTGTTTGTGCTCAGAGGTGGTTGGTTTGGTCAATGGGGACAACACCCGAACTCATTATTAAAGAACAATGGTGACGGAACATTTACTGATGTCACAGAAAAGGCCGGGCTCTTATCTTTTCATCCAACACAAACAGCAGTCTGGAGAGACTTCAATCAAGACGGATGGCTAGATGTATTTATTGGCAATGAAACCACCACAACCTCAACCATTGGAAGAGCAGCACGTGGCAAGGTTCATGCTTCAGAGTTCTATGTAAACCAAAAGGACGGAACTTTTAAAAATATGGCCACCGATGCCGGCTTAGAATTTAAAGAACTCATCAAAGGAGTAACTGCCCTAGATGCAAATAATGATGGCTTAGCCGACATCTACATTTCCGTCATGGGTGGCAATAATAAATTGATGATCAATCAAGGTGACCTTAAGTTTATTGATCAAGCCAAGGCGCTGAATTTAACAGAGCCATTTGTAAGCTTCTCAACGGGTTCAATGGACTACAACAATGATGGTTTTGATGACTTGTTCGTCTCCGCTTACACAACAAGTAATAATCCATTAGCACATGAAGTTACTTTTGAACTTCAAGGCAATTCACCAACTGCCGCAGTACCGAAGTTGTATAAAAATAATGGGGATGGCACATTCTCTGATGCCACTGAATCTACCGGGTTTCTCAAGTCGATATATGGAATGGGATTCAATTATGGTGACCTTGATAATGATGGGTATCTTGACCTATACTTCGGAACAGGTGATCCAAATTTTGAAAGTATAATTCCTAATAGGATGTTCAGAAACGTTGAGGGTGAGTTTTTTGAAGAGGTGAGCTTTGTAGGAGGCTTTTCAAATATTCAGAAAGGTCATGGAATCAGTTGGGGAGATATGGACAATGATGGTGATCATGATATTTACATTACCATGGGCGGAGCACATGAAGGTGATGTTTACCAAAACCAATTGCTTGTTAACCCTAATGAAGACAACAATTGGATCAACATCCAACTGAAAGGCAAGAAATCAAATAGGAAAGCAGTAGGAGCGAAAGTGCATCTGGTCACCTCAACCGGACAAAATCTTTACAGAACAGTCTCCAATGGAGCAAGCTTTGGAGGCAACAGCTATGCACTCGAAATAGGCCTTGGCAAATCAGAGTCTATCGAAGTCCTAGAAGTGATATGGCCAATGAAGAATTCAAAACAAGTATTCAAAAACATATCTGCAAATCAGGCTATTGAAATCATAGAATCCAGTGACAAAATTATAAGCCGAACACTCACTCGTGTCGATTTTTTAAAAGATAGTGATTCAATGAACCACAGCGAACATGAATAAGTCAGGACTAAGTTTAGTTGTATTTTCATTATTGGCAATCATTGTAATCTCATGCAATAAACCTGCTGAAAGTAGCGGCCTTTTTAAATTACTTTCTCCAAAGGAGACTGGTATCAGATTTGACAATGAGATGCAGGAGGATAGAGAAATCAACCTACTAAGCTTCGCGCCAATTTACAACGGAGCAGGAGTTGCGATTGGAGACCTCAACAACGATGGGCTAGAGGATATTTTCTTCACCGGTAATTTCGTTTCGAGTAGACTATATCTAAATAAAGGAGAGTTAAAATTCGATGATATCACTGAAAAAGCTGGTGTTGAGACTGACGTTTGGTGTAATGGTGTTTCTATTGTAGATATTAACGCTGATGGTTTCAACGATATTTACATCGCAGTTTCAAACCCTGATAGCACAAAAAGAGAAAACCTGCTTTTTATCAATAATGGTGACCTTACTTTTACCGAACAGGCTAAAGCCTATGGCCTGAATGATGATGGTCACTCTACGCATTCTGCTTTCCTGGATTATGACCTAGATGGTGATTTGGACATGTACCTTTTGACCTATGGCAACAATGAAGGCACTGACCTCAAAATGGTCAACAAGAAAATTATAGACGGGTCTGGACTTTCTAACGATAGGCTCTACCGAAACAATGGCGACAACACCTTTACCAATGTAACCCTCGAAGCAGGTATACTTGTAGAGGGCTATGGGCTGGGCATTGCTGTGAATGACTTTAACAATGATCAATATCCAGACCTCTATATTAGTAATGATTTCCTTTTTGACGATATCGTCTACATCAACAATCAGGATGGGACTTTCAGCGACAGATCAAAAGACTATGTGAAGCATACCAGCCATTTCGGGATGGGGGTCGATGCTCAAGATTTCAATAATGACCTGCTCCCCGATGTGATTCAAATGGACATGATGCCTGAGGACAATTATCGTCAGAAAAAGATTCTCGGACCTATGCAATTCGACTTTTTCAACTTATCTATCAAGGAAGGCTATACCCCACAGTACATGAGAAATTCATTGCAAATGAATCAAGGGGAAAAAGGCTTTTCAGAGATAGGTCAGTTTGCGGGTATCAACGAAACAGACTGGAGTTGGGCGCCAGTGTTCGGAGATTACGATGCGAATGGTAGCACAGACCTTATTATCACCAATGGCTTCCGCAGAAATGTTACCGACTGGGACTTTAGAAACTATATCAGCGAGCAGCTCGAAATTGCCAACGGAAAAGGACAAGACCCTGATGAAGTCGCGCTCGCCATTGTGAAAAAGACTAATGATTTAAAGCTTCCCAACTATGCTTACACTTACAACGGAGATTTAACTTTTAGAGATGTAACTGCAGACTGGGGGCTTTCAACACCAACATGGTCCAATGGAATGGCCTATGCTGATCTCGATCAAGATGGTGACCTCGATTTAGTAATATCCAATATTGATGACAATGCCCATATCTATAAAAACACATTAGACCAAGCCGAAATAAAGCCAAACTACCTCAAGGTAACGCTCAAAGGCTCCAAAGAGAATCCAGATGGCCTAGGTACCAAAATCATTGTCAAACAAGGCAATATTCAAAGAAGTCATTATCAGGCAAAAACTCGGGGATACCTTTCGAATGTTAGCTCAGAAATCTACTTCGGTTTTGGCGAGAATGATGCTCCAGTTGAGGTTACAGTAATATGGCCAAATGGTCAAGTCCAAATCAAAAATCCATTGCTCAATACAACGGAGAGTTTCGAAATTCAGAATGCAAAGGCCTCGGAAGTAGATAGCAGTCAGGCCATAAACCTTCTTTCTGGCAACCTATCTAGCGAGTATGGACTTGATCATACTTCTGTCGAAAATGACTATGTAGACTTCTACTATGAGCCACTTTTACCTCACAGACTATCACAATCAGGGCCCGCCTTGGCTACTGGAGACATAAACGGTGATGGACTAGATGACCTATTTGTAGGTGGTTCTGCAGGAAACGCTGCCTACCTTTTTACACAAATGAAAAATGAAAAATTCAAGAAAAGAGCGCTCGATGGCGCTAATGGTGCTGAAGATACTGATGCCATCTTCTTTGACTTTGACAAAGATGGAGACTTAGACCTGTATGTAGCTTCGGGAGGCAACGAGTTTGATGCTTTGAGCAAGGAATATCAGGACAGAATATATATCAATAACGGCAGAGGCCAATTCCAGCTTGGGCAAAACATTCTACCTGAAATGCTAACAAGTTCAAGTTCTGTATCAGCAAAAGATTTTGATAACGATGGTGACATTGACCTTTTCGTTGGAGGCCGCCTTGACCCTAAGAAATATCCTTTACCCGGAACTTCTTACATACTCAGAAATGAAGGTGGAAAGTTCTCTAATGTGACAATTGACATTGCTCAAAATCTTCAAAAAATAGGAATGGTGACTGAATCAGAGTGGGCAGACGTTGACAGCGATGGTGATATAGACCTCGTTCTAGTAGGTGAGTTTATGCCAATCACCGTTTTCTTACAAGAAAACGGAAGGTTTACAGATGCCACAGCAACGCTAAAGCTCACAAGCCATACAGGGTGGTGGAATACTATGTTCCTAGAGGACCTTAATGGTGATGGGAAGTTGGATATTATTGCTGGAAACTTGGGTGAGAATACAAAGTATGATGTATCTGCAGACGAACCCTTAAGCGTATTCGCGAAAGACTATGATGACAATGGAATGATCGATGCCATTATGAGTTGCTTTATTGGTGGTGAAGAGCACGTGCTTCATTCAAAAAGTACTTTAGAACAGCAAGTCATTCGGTTCAAGAAGAGATATGTTAAGCACGAAGAATTTGCAAAGGCAACTTTTGCTGAAATAGTACCCTTAGAAATTCGTGACGGAGCCTATATCCTTAAGGCAAATACCTTTAGTCATACGGCCTTCCTGAGCTCTCCCGATGGATATAAAGCAATTCCTCTTCCTAAACAAACACAAATCGCTCCTCTAAACGCAATTGCTAAAGTAGGGAGGGATTATTTATTAAGTGGAAATAATTATGGTACTGAAGTGACTGTGGGCCAATATGATGCAGGCCATGGCTTTTCAGTCTATTATGACGCTAACTTGAATAGCTTTAAGATGTCCCGAAACTCAAATTATAGAGCCAGTGGAAACATCAAATCTTCAGTAAGATTGACCGTGGGTAGTGAAACTATTTTAGTGCACGGAGTAAGTGGGGGCGAACTATATGTGAGCAAGGTGAAGTAGTTGACTACTCCTCTCCCTCATCTTTTTTCTCATCCGGATCCTTGCGATCTCTCAACTTTTTATCGTCAACGTTCTTATTCAAAAACTCATTGATCTTATCAATTGAGAGAGAGTTCTGAATCTCTCCAAAAGAGTCAATATTGACTTCTAGCCCATCTAGCTCAGGCGCAACTTTCGCTTTTCCTGGTTGTTCTTTTTTCTTCGCCATCCTTAATCGTTTATAGCAATATCTTCTGTTGCTTTCTTAATTCGAGTGATGACCTCACTAGGCCCTAAAATTTCAATAATTGCCATCAAATCAGGCCCACCCGCCTCACCAGTTAATGAAAGTCTCAACGCTGGCATTATATGACCCAAGGGGGTTTCATCTTCAGCAAGGTAACTCATTAATAACTGTCTCGCCTCTTCCTTTTCAATTTGCTCTTTGCCCTGAAGTGTATTTGCAAAGCCAAGTAATTTATCTACCGCCTGCTGGTTCCACTTTTTTCGAACTGTTTTTTCGTCATATGCGTTAGGTGCTTCAAAAAAGAAACGCCCTGCATCAACCATTTCATTGATGAAAGTCACACGTTCTTTCAATGCATCAACGATCAAAAGCGCTCTACTATCTTCAATAGGCGTATCTAAAAGGCCCTTAAACTGTTCAGCAAGTTCTTCATTCGATCTTGCCTTTAGATATTGCTCGTTGAACCACTTTGCTTTTCCTATATCAAACTTAGCACCTGCTTTATTAATTCTCTCAAGGCTGAAAAGCTCAATCAAATCCTTCATTGAAAACAATTCCTTCTCTCCTCCAGGATTCCACCCTAAAAGGGATAAAAAATTTATGAATGCATCGGCCAAATAACCTTCTTCCCTAAAACCCTTAGATAACTCTTGTGTTACCGGGTCAGTCCAGTTTAGCGGGAAAATTGGGAAACCAAGCTTGTCTGCCGCCCTTTTACTTAGCTTACCGTTACCGTCAGGCTTCAATAGAAGCGGAAGATGGGCAAACTCTGGCTTCTCCCAACCTAGGTATTCGTAGAGCAATACATGAAGTGGGGCCGATGGTAGCCATTCTTCGCCACGAATAACATGAGAGATATTCATTTGATGATCATCCACGATGTTGGCAAGATGATATGTTGGCATCCCATCAGATTTCAGCAAGACTTTGTCATCCATAGTGGCCGTGTTAACCACCACCCAACCACGGACAATATCCTTAAACCTTACATCCTCATTTCTTGGGAGCTTAATTCTAACTACGTACTGATGACCCTGTTCAATTAATTCATTTACTTCCTCAGCCGACAAAGTCAATGAATTCTTCATTTGCATTCGAGTGATGGCATTGTATTGCGGGTTGGCGACTCTTGCCTCCTTCAATCGATCGCGCATTGCATCTAACTCTTCAGATGTATCAAATGCATAGTAAGCTTTGTCATCTGCAATCAATTGGTCAGCAAAATCTTTATACCTACCCTTTCGGTCAGATTGTCTATAAGGACCAAAATCCCCACCAGCATTAACACCTTCATCCGGTACGATTCCCGCCCACTCTAAGGCCTCCTCAATATAAGATTCTGCACCCTCTACGAATCGGTTCTGGTCTGTATCTTCAATCCTTAGAATGAAAGTACCGTTGTGCTTTTTCGCAAAAAGGTAATTATACAATGCCGTTCTGACACCACCAATATGCAATGCCCCTGTTGGACTGGGGGCGAATCTTACACGAACACTCATAGACTATAAATTAGGGCGCAAATATAGTAAGACTTATTAAAGGGAGAGCCTGGCATTATACCTTAAAGGTCAACAGCGATACAAGAAATCTCAACATTTACATCCTTTGGCAACCTAGCAACCTCTACAGTTTCACGAGCAGGCGGGTTTTCCTTGAAATACATGCCATACGCCTCGTTAATTGTAGCAAATTGGTTCATGTCTTTAATGAAAATAGAACATTTCACCACTTGGGAGAAGGTCATTCCAGCCTCACTAAGGACAGCTTCAATGTTCTTCATTACCTGATGTGTCTCCTCAGTAATGTTCTCATTGATCATTTCTCCGGTAAGTTGATCAAAAGGAATTTGGCCTGACGTATAAAGTGTATTACCCGCTTTAACAGCTTGGCTGTATGGCCCAATTGGAGCCGGTGCTTGTGTACTTGTAACAATGGTCTTTGACATGGTCTAATTATTAATACTTTTGTGTCAAATTAATCATTTATGAAGATTCTGGTTATTGGTACCGAAGGAGATTTTAATGAATTCGAAAAAAAGTTCGGATTAACGAATGAACTTACTCTTGATCACAGGTATCAATTTCATTCGACCTTCGTTGATTTCGATGTAATTTTTGATTTTTTTGTTGGGGACGATCCAGAGCTTTTCTCAAACTATCAAGGCCATGAAGGATTGACAGTATTTGTGAATGCTCCAAAAATCTCATTATCAGAGCTCGTATACTTTCAAGAAGATAAATTGAGCAATTACGTTTTCGGATTTAATGGTTTACCAACCTTCGTTGATAGAGAAATCTTAGAGGTTTCTTCTACTAGTACTGACCAAAATGTAAAATTGAAGTCGATTTGTGAATCAATCGGTACAGATTTTGAAATTGTTGATGACCGTGTAGGATTGGTTACTCCCCGAGTTATTGCCATGATAATTAATGAAGCCTTCTATACTGTCCAAGAGGGTACTGCAACTAAGAAAGATATTGACCTAGGCATGAAACTAGGTACTAACTACCCTCACGGACCATTTGAGTGGTGTAAGAAAATTGGTATTCAAAACATCTACGAACTTCTTGAAGCGATGTATGAAGACACTAAAGATGAGCGCTATAAAATTTGTCCGGCACTAAAGAAGGAATACCTAAAGGCACAATAAAAAAGGGAGTAAAACTCCCTTCTAATATTATTCTACAGTAACAGATTTTGCTAAATTCCTTGGCTGATCAACATTACAGCCTCTCATGACAGCAATATGATATGACAATAACTGAAGCGGAATCACAGAAATAAGTGGCATTAATGCTTCATGTGCGTGAGGCACTTCAATAATGTGGTCTGCAATTTCAGCGATCTCAGTATCTCCTTCAGTTACAACTGCAATTACCACACCTTTCCTCGCCTTAACCTCTTGAATATTGGAGACAATCTTTTCGTAAGAAGAGTCCTTTGTGCCAATAAATACCACCGGCATGTTCTCATCGATCAAAGCAATTGGACCATGCTTCATCTCTGCCGCAGGGTATCCTTCAGCATGGATGTAAGAAATTTCTTTCAACTTCAATGCACCTTCAAGCGCTACAGGGAAGTTATAACCCCTACCCAAGTAAAGGAAGTTAGTAGCATCCTTAAATTTTTTGGCTATAATTTCAATCTGAGCATTTAGATCTAAACACTTCGCGATTTTATCAGGAATAGCCTCAAGCTCTACTAATAAGCCCCTAAATGCACCCTCGGATAGCGTTCCCTTTTTCTGAGCGATCATTAAAGCCATCATCGTTAACACGGAAATTTGGGCTGTAAATGCCTTTGTACTCGCTACCCCAATCTCTGGCCCTGCATGGGTGTAAGATCCTGCATGCGTTGCTCTAGGAATGGATGACCCCACAACATTACACACTCCAATAATAGTAGCTCCCTTTGACTTCGCCAATTCAATTGCCGCCAAAGTATCTGCCGTTTCACCTGATTGTGAAATTGCAATGACAATATCCTTCTCCCCGATAATTGGGTTCCTGTACCTAAATTCTGAGGCGTATTCAACTTCAACTGGTATTCTACAAAACTCTTCAAAAACGTACTCAGCCACTAAGCCTGCATGCCAAGAAGTCCCACAAGCTAGAATAACTATTCTATCAGCATTCAAAATCTTGTTAGTATAGTCGTAAATACCACCTAAGTGAAGGTGACCTTCCTTAGCATTGAGACGCCCTCTAAGGCAGTCGCCAACCGATTTAGGCTGTTCGAATATTTCCTTGAGCATGAAGTGATCATACCCTCCTTTTTCTATTGCCTCTAACTCAATATCAACCGTTTGGACGTAAGGTTTCATTTCTACGTCCTCGATATTTTTAATTGTCAGCTTGTTATCCTTGATGATCGCAATCTCTTGGTCATCTAAATAAACTACCTCGTTTGTATACTCGATTATTGGTGTAGCATCCGATGCTAAGAAAAATTCATCTTTACCAAGCCCTACGACCAATGGACTGCCCTTTCTTGCAGCAATCATTAAGTTTGGGTCTTCAAGAGATATTATAGCAATAGCATATGCGCCAACTACTTTATTCAAAGCCAGTCTTACCGCTTCTGCCAAATCTAACTTAGTATTTAGGTAGATATCTTCTATGAAATTGATAAATACCTCAGTGTCAGTGTCACTTTTAAAAGTATATCCTTTTGATTTTAGGTCCGTTTTTAGGGCAGAGTAGTTTTCAATAATACCATTATGAATCATGGCTAATTTACCACCCATCGATACATGAGGATGTGCGTTACTATCATTCGGCTCACCATGGGTAGCCCATCGTGTATGTCCAATACCTATCGTAGAGCTTAAATCCTGATCTTTGGCAAATTCATGAAGATCAGCAACTTTACCTTTTTTCTTGTATACATTGAGTTTCCCATTCAACAGTGCTACTCCAGCACTATCGTAACCACGATACTCAAGCCTTTGTAAGCCCTTAATAATTATAGGGTAAGCTTCTCTTTTACCAATATAGCCAACAATTCCACACATAATTTTGAACGCCTTTTTCGAAAAGTAATAATAATAAGATCGGCTACCTCAATCGAGAGTAGAAAATCTTGATTTGAAGATCGTCTAAACCAATGGTCAAACCATTGGCAGACAGATTCATATTAGAGGGATATATAAAAACCTCGTTTCTTCTGAATGTATTATTCAAGTAAGACCGTACATAGGAAGTTATAGACGAGGTATAGGTTCTGTCTGTCTCATTATACCTGAGCTGCAGCGGGAAGCCTTGAGAGATTACATTCACTCCATCTTCTTGAATAGCCCTGAGAGCTCCACCATCACTAATCACGGTATTTCTCTCATCAGTAAGCAAAAGAAGTAAAGTAGATGGAGGTGAAAGTCCTTGTGGCAAATCTCCAATAGGCCCAAATGTTACCTCAGCCAGATTCACAATTGCATTATCATTTGTATTAGCAAAGCGTTCAAGATCTGAGATATCCAATTTTGTCACCAAACCCACACCCGCTTGAACTACCAATCTTGATACCTGATTGTACTCAATACCAGTTTCTTGCACAACGGCAAAGTCAGTTGCAGACCGATCTGAAGTTAAATGATGAAATGTAGGCTGGCCCGCACCTGTCATGGTGATTGTTCGATTGGCTGTATTACCATCAGTCAAAGGGACAGAGTAGTAAAAAACAACCTCAAAATTAGCACCTGTAGTTATCCCGAAAATATTATCTGAGGTACCCTCATGTCGGAAAACAAACCCAGGAAAGAACCCATTAAATCCTAATTGTGAATCAAACGTGACGTTATCATCTCGGATACCATCGAAAACTTGCTGTGCCCAATTCAAATCTACGTCAACGCTATAAACTGAGTCGAACCTCTCTATAGATAAATCACCAGAGGCTATTAACTCATTCGTCTGAATAAGCTCGCTTCGTGTGATATATCGGTCAGAAGGAAACGACTCTCCAATCTTATAGGCTCGAAGGCTCAAAGAACGGTTTGCCGAAGAAGTGTCATACAAAAAGTTAATATTGAAGTTAATCTTTACTGAATCGAGAATATCATCAGCCGTAAGTGTAGGATGGCTAGCCTCATTTAAGTCTAGCCCCATATAACCCTTAGCTGTCATATCTCCAAAACCAGAACCCGAGTGCTCCCCAACGAAAACGCGGCCTAAATTTGCAGAGTTAATAGAATCCAGCCAGACAATACCTGAACTCAAACTTATACTCTCCACATCGAATTCAATTGGCGCTACATCATCCGAGCCCAATCCAAAATCGCCTTTCTCCTCACAAGAATTAAATATTGCGAGGCCCAATATCAGCGCCCCACCTATTCTAATCTTAGCCAACAAGTTCATTATATAGGTTAAAATAGGAGTCTAAAAAGTTGTCGTCCTTTTCAATTGTACTTACAGTTCTACCTTGTTCAATTTCTTTAAACAAGTTACTCAATGCTTCGGTAGCTTCTTCTTCAGCTCTAATAACAGCATCCGCATATTCAGCACCTGTCTTAATAAAACCAGCAAAGTCCGCAGACTTTAGGTTTTCCAACATGCTGTCATCGATATCCATCATTTTCACTTTGTCTAACAAATCACCTTTAAATTGGTGAGCAAAGCCGTTGTTATATATGGTAAAGACTGATTTCGTATTCTGAAATATTGGATCATTCTTATATGTCGTTTTTAGGTACATAGGGATCAAACTAGTCATCCAATCGTTGCAATGAACGATATCCGGAGCCCATCCTAATTTTTTAACCGTTTCTAAAACTCCCTTGCAGAAGAAAATAGCACGCTCATCATTATCTTCGTAGAAGTTATTTTCCTTGTCATGGAAAACGGTCTTTCTATGGAAATAGTCTTCGTTGTCTATAAAATAGACTTGAAGTTTTGCATTTGGTATAGAGGCTACCTTAATCACCAATGGCTTCTCTTCATCACCCACTGAAATATTGATACCTGATAACCTAACCACCTCATGTAATCGGTTCTTTCTTTCGTTAATGAGACCGAAACGTGGCACTAAAATTCTAATTTCCATGCCTCTCTCTTGCATTGCTTGAGGTAGTTTTCTTACAAAGTCTGATACCTCAGAGGTTTGAAGAAACGGCTGAATTTCACTTGCTACGTACAGAATTCTTAATTTTGACATACTTTATGGAAATTAAATGAAATCTTTTCCTTGAAAAAGAGCCACAAAATTACGGAATTTGGGTCAAAAATCTTTCAATTTTACAGAAAAAGGCAATATAGTGTCTCTCGCACAGCGTTAATAACGGTTAAAAGTCACTATGGAAATCTGCAGGACAATAATTGAGGTAAGAAACATTCTCCAAAAAACTCGAGAAGCAAAAAAATCAATTGGCTTTGTCCCTACTATGGGCGCCCTACATCAAGGACACCTGAAGTTAATTGAGGCCTCAAACAAGAAGTGCGACTTCACAGTCGCTAGCATTTTCGTTAACCCTACTCAATTTAATAACCCAGAAGACCTCAGAAAATACCCAAAGACCATTGATGAAGACATTATCAAACTAAGTGACGCTGGTTGTGATGTTTTATTTCTACCCAGTGATCAAGAGGTCTACCCTTCACCCACTTCCTTGAAAATAAAACTGGATAATATCGGTGAACAGCTTGAGGGGAAGTTCCGAACAGGTCATTTCGATGGAGTGGGTTTAGTGGTTTCTAAGCTTTTCAATATCATACAACCAGACCAAGCGTTTTTTGGTCAAAAGGATATTCAGCAATTCTACATTATTAAGGCACTTGTCGATCAACTCAATTTCCCTATCCAGATGAATATGGTTCCCACTATGCGTGAACCCAACGGCCTAGCCATGTCTTCTCGAAACATGAGACTATCGACAGAGGAATTGATGGAAGCTACCTTAATTATTAAAACCCTAAATAAAGCTAAAGAGAGACTTCTATCAGGAATAGATACCATAACTGTAAGAGCCGAAGTCCAAAAACTTTTCTCTGCCTCTGATCGTTTAGCCCTTGAGTATTTTGAAATTGTGAATACAGATGATTTCAAACCAACACAACAATTGAAAGACAAGGAAAAGATTGCGCTGTGCATTGCAGCTGAAATAGGTCAAGTAAGATTGATAGATAACTTGATGTTAATTTCTTAGTATTGCGCTCGTTTTCAGGAGGAGAAATGCAAATAGAGGTCTTTAAGTCGAAAATTCATCGCGCCAAGGTAACCCAAGCTGAGTTACACTACGTAGGAAGTATCACATTGGATGAATCGCTAATGGAAGCTTCAAATATTATTGAAAATGAAAAGGTACAAATCGTGAACGTCAACAACGGGGAACGTTTTGAAACCTATGTGATCAGAGGAGAAAAGGATAGTGGAACTGTCTGCCTTAATGGCCCTGCAGCCCGCAGAGTTCAAGTTGGAGATGTAATCATTATTGTATCTTATGCTATAATGGACTTTGAAGAAGCAAAAAGTCACAAACCAACGATCATCTTTCCTGACAAGGACAACAAAATAAACTAAATTATCTTTTGAAAGGGAGCCCAAAATCAATCATTAAGTATAGCCTTATCCTTTCGATAACGGCAATTCTGTTTTGGTACCTATTCAAAGACATTCCTTTCGAGAAAATTGAAATTGCCCTTAAGGAATTTAATTACTCTTGGATCTTATTGAGTATTGGACTTTCATTGATAAGTCATTTTTTAAGAGCCTGGCGATGGAATTTGCTACTTAAAAGTGCCGGCCATAAAGTAGGCACTTTAAAAAGTTACTTCGCAGTAATGATTGGCTACTTAGTCAATTCTTTAGTACCTCGACTAGGCGAAGTCACCCGCTGTGGAGTGATTAATCGTACTGACAAGGTTCCTATTGCTTTCTCTTTTGGAACGGTAATAACAGAACGAGTTATTGACCTTATGATGCTTCTTATCATAACTGCAGCAACTTTCCTATTTCAGTTTGACCTGCTAAAAGGAGAGTTTATATGGGTTAAAGACTCAATCATTTCTTTAATTCAGTCAAACTGGTGGGTTCTTGCCTTGGTATTGGCCTTAGGTATCACCAGCATTTATATCTTGTTCTTTTCCAAGATCTCTAAAAAAATCAACTTGGTTCAAAAGATAAAATTATTCGTTAATCAGTTATTCGAAGGAGTTCTCAGTTTAAGAAAACTCAAGAATCAAAAGGGTTTTTGGTCAGCTACAATTGGCATTTGGATACTATATTTTTTAATGCTCTATGTAATCACCTTTGGATCAGAAATGACAAAAGACTTAGGAGTTTTAGCAGGTATGTCTATTCTTGTTATGGGTAGTTTTGGCATGGCCGCCCCCTTACCTAATGGGGTAGGTTCATTTCATGCCTTTGTGGCAGGCATTTTAGTACTTTATGGCATAGATTCTGAAGATGGAAAGATATTTGCCCTCATACTTCATACATCGCAGTATATAACAGTTTTGCTATTTGGGTCAATAAGCTTGATCTTAGTAAACACCATGTACAAACCCTCAAAAATTGAAGGAAACAAAGACCAAAATAAAGTCGAAAGAGGACCTAAATAATCTTGTAAAGTCTTGGCAAAGTCGAGGTGACAAGGTTGTATTTTCAAATGGATGTTTTGATATTTTACACTTAGGACATATTGATTACCTCGAGAAGGCTCGTTCATTCGGTGATCGGCTAGTCATCGGCCTTAATTCCGATAATTCTGTAAGGAAACTCAAAGGAGAAAACAGACCTGTGAATAACGAAGAGGCCAGAGGCAGAATGCTTGCGGCCTTGTCCTTTGTGGATGGTCTTACTGTATTTAACGAGGAAACACCAGAAGAATTAATCGAGTACCTTTTACCAGATGTTTTGGTAAAAGGGAGTGACTACAAAATAGAAAACATTGTAGGGGCAAAAAGCGTAATGGCTAATGGCGGAACTGTAAAAACCATAGACTTAGTCAATGGATATTCCACCACCAACATCATAGAAAAAATAAGAGACTAAAAAATGAATTTACTATTTATAGCATTAATAATAGGCATAGGAATTATCAGCTGGACAGTTCAACGTAGCCTAAAGAAAAAATTTAAGAAGTATTCTGAAGTGGGCCTAACAATTGGTCTGTCGGGAAAAGAAGTCGCTGAGCTTATGCTAAGAGACAATGGCATTGATGACGTTCAAGTTGTTTCTGTTCAAGGAAGACTAACTGACCATTATAACCCAATGGACAAGACGGTTAACTTAAGCCCTGATGTATATGCGGGAAGATCCGTAATGGCTGCTGCTGTGGCAGCTCACGAATGTGGTCACGCAGTTCAACACGCTACAGCATACGCTCCTTTAAAAATGCGTTCGGCCTTAGTGCCTATACAAGCCCTAAGCGGTAAGATTTTGAACATCCTTTTCTTTGTGATGATTTTTGGTGTTGGCGCTTCATTCCTTCCTTATGAAATGGCAGGCATACTGATCATTGGGGTTTACTCAGTCTTCACGCTATTTGCCTTTGTCACATTGCCTGTAGAATATGATGCCACCAAAAGGGCATTGGCTTGGGTTGACCAAAGAAATATTACGCAAGGCGAAGAACATGACATGGCGACAGATGCCTTAAATGCTGCCGCCAAAACGTATTTAGTCGCTGCACTAGGTTCCTTGGCAATGCTACTTTTTTATGCCATGTCATTCCTAGGAAATGACTAGCAATTTTTAGTGAATTGATTAACTTTGCCTAACAAACGTTCGTTAAAAAATTTCTAATGAATTTCGAGTTAACAGAAGAACATATTGCGGTAAGAGACGCGGCCAGAGAGTTTGCTAACACTGAGCTTTTACCAGGTGTCATTGATAGAGATGAACACCAAAGATTTCCAGCCGAGCAAGTCAAAAAAATGGGCGAGCTAGGGTTTATGGGGATGATGGTTGATCCAAAGTATGGTGGAGGTGGTATGGATACAATTTCATACGTCTTGGCCATGGAAGAAATATCAAAAATAGATGCTTCCGCAAGTGTTTGTATGTCAGTTAACAATAGCCTAGTATGCTGGGGTATCGAAAAATTCGGGACAGAAGAACAGAAGGAAAAGTATTTAACGGCACTTGCTACAGGCGAGAAGATAGGTGCGTTTTGCTTATCTGAACCTGAAGCTGGCTCAGATGCTACTTCACAACAAACCACTGCAGAAGACAAGGGAGATCACTATTTATTAAATGGTACGAAAAACTGGATTACCAATGGTAGCACAGCGTCTGTTTATTTGGTAGTTGCACAAACAGATAGAGAAAAAGGACACCGTGGCATCAACTGTCTTATTGTAGAGAAAGACATGGATGGTTTCGTAGTTGGTAAAAAAGAAAACAAATTAGGTATTAGAGGTTCAGATACTCATTCCTTAATGTTTACTGACGTAAAAGTTCCAAAAGAAAATAGAATTGGAGATGATGGTTTCGGCTTCAAGTTCGCTATGTCAACCTTGAGTGGTGGTAGAATCGGAATAGCTGCGCAAGCACTCGGTATTGCCTCAGGAGCATATGAATTAGCATTGGCTTACTCTAAAGAAAGAAAAGCTTTCGGTAAGCCGATTAGCCAACACCAAGCCATCCAGTTCAAATTAGCTGATATGGCTACTGAAATAGAAGCTGCTCGTTTACTTTGTCTAAAAGCTGCTCACCTTAAAGACCAGAAGAAAGACTTTGGAAAGGCAAGTGCCATGGCAAAGCTCTATGCATCGAAAGTTGCAATGGACACTACGGTTGAAGCCGTGCAGGTTCATGGTGGTTATGGCTTTGTAAAAGAATATCACGTTGAGCGATTGATGAGGGACGCCAAAATTACGCAGATTTACGAAGGCACTTCAGAGATTCAGAAGATAGTTATCTCAAGAGAGTTATTGAAATAAACAGTATCCTTATATTTAAATGACCATTGACATATAAAATATTGTCAATGGTCATTTTTTTTTGCTAATGTTATACACTATCGTAAATTCGTACACTTTAAACAATTATTTTTTTCGAACGCTTCATACCTTACTATGGAAGATTATAACAAAATCATCGAATCACTAGGAGTTCGCTACATCAAGAGTAGGAACATGAAGATAGTCAAGGGGGTCACCATTGATAACTTCTACGATGTTGAAAACACCATTATTGTAGTGAATAATGGTGATGTATATTTTGGCCCTGACCAGGAAAAAGTATCTGAGGGAGATATGCTTTTTATACCAGGAGGAAAATCTCTTTCCATATCATTTGGCTCGGTTACTGCTCCAGCGATACCCAACGAGGAGTTTATCTCAAATAAGAAAAAATATTTACAAAATGCCAATGACCATGAAATCAACGATTTTGACGTTGATGGATTTAGTCAAGTAATGTTTGAAGCTAAAGTTTTTGACTCCGTCAATTTCTTCTCATCGCTAAACATCACTCCATTTGCCATTCGTAACTCTACTGTTCTGAGCGATTTGATCAAACTGATCATTGAGGAAGATAATTCAGTTAAGCCTGGTAAAAACAGAATCATCAAAGTCAATACTGAGTATCTAGTTGTTGAAGTGATTCGATACATTCTAGATAATAGACTCTTTGTAGAGCAACTGGTTACGAATAGCACCTACTTCAAAGACCCAAGACTCATTGATATTTTCAGTTATATCAAGAAGAACATTGGTGGAGACTTGTCCAATAAAGTCCTTGCCCGTGTGGCCAATGTCTCGGAGGATTATGTAGGCCAGTATTTTAAAATGCTGACTGGGATCAACCCTCAAGACTATATAGAATATCAAAGAATGGAAGCAGCGGTAGATCTATTGAGAACTACCAAAAAGAGCATCAGAGATATTGGTAGAGAAGTTGGCTATAAAGACACCGCCTACTTCTGTAGAAGATTCAAAATGATGTTTGGAATTCCTGCAGGAAAAATGAGAAGACGCGAAAGCCTAATTAACATTTAAGGCTTCGTTGTAGAAATGAACAACTTTAGAAACCTCAGCTAACAGGCTGAGGTTTTTTTGTGCCCCGTTACCGATAACAATTATGTCTGCACCGGCATCTAATGCCTGTTTGGCTTTAGCTGGTGTATTTATACCTCCTCCGACTATTAGCGGTACCTCGATAGCTCTCTTTACTGCTTTAATTACTTTTGGAGAAATAGGTTCATCTGCTCCGCTACCAGCATCCATATAGATCGTTTTTAACCCTAGCATCTCACCAGCTAATGCGGTACTCGCAGAAAGACTTGGCTTGTCATTTGGTAAAGGCTGTGAATTACTGATATAAGAAGCACTTGTAGGCTTGCCAGAATTGACAAGCATATAACCTGTAGGAATCACCTCCAGATTACTCCGCTTTACCACAGGGGCAGCCACAACATGTTGACCAATCAAAAGCTCTGGATTGCGGCCAGATATTAGAGACAGAAACAAAATGGCGTCTGCTGAGCTATCAATTTGAATTGCATTACCCGGAAAGAGAATGCATGGTATGTCCGTGTAGGATTTGATCATGCTAACCACCTCATGCAAATTACTAGAAGTCACCAAGCTACCTCCTACAAAGATGTAATCAACCTTCTGTGCTAAGCAAACATTCAAGCTCTTAATCAGGCTATGCTCATCGGTATCGTCAGGATCAAACAATACGGCCAGCGCCTTTCTTCCAGAAGCATTCAACTCAACAAAGGAGGAATTTACCTGACTACTTCTCATCCTTATCTGAATCTTTCAAAAATGCTGACAATCTTTCGGTGGCTAAGCCCAGTAAAAAAATGATAGCCTGCTCTTTTAAGGTATTGCTTAGTAAGTTGTCTTTAAAATGAGTACCCTCACCCTTTTCAGTCTCCTCCTTTTTAGTCTTTTCCCCTTTAGCCTTTTTATTTTTATCCGAACCCGTAAAAGCAGTAGACAACAAATAGGCAGCCACTAGTCCACCACCTACTATCAGTGCCGTTTTCCCTACTTTATCAAAGTTGTGCTTGATGTCTTCCACTTGTGTTTCAAGAGCATTCTTGAACTTGTCGTTCGCACTTTGAAGTTCTTCTCGTTTTGACATATCAATTATAAATCTTCTTTAGGCTCCTGAACATTGGCTTGGCTCCTAATCCTCTCCAACAATGACACTCTATTGACAAAAATAACGCCTGCCAAAACAATATAAATGATTCCCACAATTAGATAACCTAGGTAGCCACTGTCAAAATATGAATTTAAAACAGCAGATACAGCGAGAGACATAAATAGTATTGCTAAAAAAGCTAGAACCAATATGACCAAGAATACGATTGCCTTGGTAATCAATGCGCTCACTTCATCTTTGGCATCGAGTTTCATCAACTCAATCTTGGTTTCAAGAAAACCTGTGAACGTATCTATTATTTTATCTAAATCGAAAAGCTTCAAAATCTCTGGATTTTAAGCAAGATAGAAAGAAGTGCTATAATTATTGAATTGAAATCAACTTACTCGTTTCCAAAAGATCTCCCTGACCATTAAAATAGCTCGACTGAATAACTACTTTCTTTTCTTGATCAATTAAAAACCGTCCCCTCGAGCTATTATTGAATTCGACTTCTATAAAACGAAGTCCGTTCATATGAACATCCCCAACGTCATATGTGGCTGTATCGGTGACTGTGACTATCCTACCGTTGAGACCAAATTTTTTAGCTGCAAGGTTATAAGCAATCAATCCATTCGTACTTGCCAATTTTGACTGATTCTTATTTATCGAAAATGAAGTATCGGGGGCATTTGAATCGTCTAATCGCGAATTGGCAAAGACCAAATACTCCATTTGACTTTGTTGACCTTTTGGATTAAGCAATATCGTTGAACTCTTATGAGAGCCATCATTCTCGTCAATTTCGTACTCATAAATTAACTGTTCATCTGAAGAGCCTCCACTCATGTAGATCAACGTGAATGGTAATAAAAAGAACGTAATAATGATATATGAAAAACCGAATATTCTTGAGTCAAGCGTAAGTTTACCAAATTTGTAAGCGATCATCACAGGTATTTTCCTTATCGAAGGGAAAGGCAAAAAGATCAAAACACCTATCAGGTTAAATAAAAGATGTACAAAAGCCAAGCTGATAGCAGCATCGGAACGGCTATATGCTGCCAATAGTGCCGTAATTGTAGTCCCAATATTAGCTCCCATAATAAATGGAAAGGCATTGCTAAGCTTGACCTTTCCAGATGCGACTAGTGGAACAATTAACGATGTGGTAATTGAACTTGACTGTACTCCCGCAGTAATTAAAGTCCCCCAACCAAAGGATTTATAAGGGTTATTAAAAACATATCTCTTAAGCTTATCCTTCGAGGCACCTATGAGCTTTGAATAGATAATATTTGATAGAAACTTGATAGAGATAAACAGTAGTAATAACGAAATAAGGATGGAGACAAAGTTTTGTGGAAGGAATGTCATTATCCATTCTGTAATTCTAGAATAGCTCACCTCGGTAGTATTATTCAACACAATTGAAGTATCACTACCACCTGCAAATAATGAGGTTAATTGTTGCGCACAATAACTAAGCAGCCCATAATAGTACTCTAAAGGAAAGACAATTAGAACCGTTATGATATTGAAGAAATCATGAATTGATCCTGCCGAAATAGCCTTCCTAAATTCATTTCTATTTGTAATGAAGCCTAGTGAGACCAAAGTACTAGTTAAGGTCGTACCAATATTGGCACCCATGACTATAGGAATAGCGTTGCCGAGTGACAAATAACCTGAGGCTACAACTGCAACCGTCATGGTGGTAACCGTAGAGCTACTTTGAATTAATGCTGTAGCTAGTAAACCAATAAAAAGCCCGATAAATGGATTAGATGTAACCAATAACACCGAACGAGCGGTCTCTTGTCCAATCATCGTTACTGATGCACTGACCAACTCTATTGCAAGCAGAAAGAGACCGACAGCCAATAAGAACATGGCTACAGAGAGAAACCAACTCCTTGGTTTCGTATTGTAATATTTTAAATCTTCTCCTCCCAAGGGGTTAATAGATTACACTTAATAAAATTAATCTGACAAAAATAGATTATTAAGGGCTTGAAAATCAGGCATTCATGTAAAGCCTTTGTTAACAAATTACATAATTTTCAAAAAAATAAAATTTTCATATATCCCTTATTATCAATATGTTATGTGTTTTTTCTGTCTTCAATGCTTTACAAGTGTTAACAAGGAGATAATACCATAATTCTGATAATTCAAAAAGTATCCTACTTTTGTAGTAACCCAAACAGATCAGCGTACTATACGATCAACCAATCGCTACACTGAACCCCTCAAATGTCACCCGAGCTAGAACCGCTATACCTCACGCTAATTAAAATTTTTGGTGCCCTAGGACTTTTCATTTATGGTATGAAAGTCATGAGCGAGGGAATTCAACGCGTAGCCGGAGATAAGCTGAGAAATGGTTTAGCAAACATGACCAGCACCCGCTTAGGTGGAGTATTAACGGGCTTTCTTACAACGTCAGTAATTCAAAGTTCATCGGCCACTACTGTAATGATTGTAAGCTTTGTCAATGCAGGCTTGCTTAATCTTAAACAAGCCATTGGTGTTATCATGGGAGCCAATATCGGCACAACGGTAACCGCCTTAATCATTGTCATTTTTGGATTTAAGATCAGCATTACTGCTTTTGCATTACCTATACTGGCTCTAGCGGTTCCTTTATACCTATTTGCTAAAGCCGACAGATGGAAATACTTAGGAGAATTTCTCATTGGATTTTCGATCCTATTCATAGGTCTAGGGTCTCTTAAAGACTTAGTACCAAGCAATCTATCCACCGAAACACAAGAATTCATTGGTCAATTAGGCGAGTACGGATTCCTCTCCACCATCTTAATGGTCTTTGTAGGAACCGTTGTCACCATCATTGTTCAGTCTTCCAGCGCAGCTATTGCCATTACATTGACACTTTGTGCAAAGGGTATAATTCCATTTGAAATGGCTGCAGCTATCGTCCTTGGTGAAAATATCGGTACTACTGTTACTGCAAATATCGCGGCAGTTATAGGAAATACTCATGCGAAGCGAGCTGCCAGAGCTCACTTAATCTTTAACTTAATTGGCGTCTTTTGGATGTTGATTCTCTTCAATCCGTTTTTAAGGCTAATTGATAGTATTGTAATTGGTTTAGATCTAGGATCTCCGTTCACAAACGTTGATTCGATCAAAGATGGGTTAACAGCATTTCACATGCTCTTCAATATTTTAAACACACTACTCCTCGTCTGGTTTGTGAACTTGATTGCTAAAATTGTCATCAAAATTGTTCCATCAAAAGAGGGTGATGACGAAGTATTTAGACTGAAATATATCAGCAGTAATTTAGTGAAGACCCCATCGCTTTCTTTGCAAGAAGTGAAAATGGAAATTCGTCAATTCGGAGACATACTGATCAGCCTATCCAGGAACTCTAAAAAGCTATTGTTATCCACTGACAAAGCCAAAACTACACAGTACAAATCGAGGATTTACGATTTAGAAGACACAACAGATAAGTTTGAGGAAGAGGTATCAAATTATGTGATCCGAATTACGAGTGAGGAGCTTACAAAAAATCATTCTAATCAAATACGTGATATTCTTAATATTGCTTTAGAGTTTGAAAGAACTGGTGATGAATACTTGAGACTAGTAAAGCATTTCGAAAGACTAGATTCCAAAAAAGTGGTGCTCACCTCAAAGCAAATTAATAAGCTTGAAGTTTTGTATGACTTAATTTCTGATGCCGTTAGAATTGTGCAAAACAACCTAAATGTAGATGACCTCTCAACCGTTAACGAAGCGCAAGCCTTGAAAAAAGAGAAAGAGATTAACGATTATGTCGTCAAACTACATAAACAAAATCTCAAGTCTATCGAGGCCAAAGACTACTCCGTTAAAACTGGTGTTATTTACAAGGACATCATAGCAAGCTTAGAAACAATAGGTGATCACCTATTGAACATGAACCAGAGTGCTATAGGCAAGTATAGTGAAGAAGATCATATCTGATCTAGCTGCCTCAGCGCAATCCAAGCCATTAGGCCAATTCCTAATTCGATAGCATCTTCATCAATATTAAAATTTGATGTGTGTACTCCGTTGGTTGTTCCCTTTTCTTCATTCCCTGTTCCTAGCCTATAAAAGCAAGAGGGGACTTCATGAGAATAGAATGCGAAGTCTTCTGCACCCATCCACAGATCAAGATCTACTATATTCTCTTCTCCGAGATAATCTACAGCAGCCTTTCGAGCAGTTTGAGTGGTGGTTTCGTCATTCGTTAAGAAAGGATAGCCTACATCAATATTGACATCACAAGCTCCACCCATTCCTTCTGCGATACCTTTAGCAATACTTGTAATTCTTTTGTGTGCCTCGAACCTCCATACCTCATTCAAAGCCCTGAAGGTTCCTGAAATCTTTACCTCATCTGGAATAATATTCTGTGCCTGCCCTCCATGTATTGTTCCAAAAGACAATACCGTTGGTGTTTTAGGGTCTGCATTTCTACTGACTACCTGCTGTAAAGCCACTAAAATATGTGAAGCAATTATAATTGGATCGATGACCTTGTCTGGAAGAGCAGCATGTCCACCTTTACCTTTTACAGTCAGATAAACCTCGTCAGCACTCGCCATGTACATCCCTTCTCTAAAACCAACTTTACCAGTCGGTATATACGGCATTACATGCTGACCCAGCATACGATTGGGTCTAGGATTCTCCAGAGCACCGTCTTTTATCATTAGTGATGCGCCCCCTGGGTTCTTTTCTTCTCCTGGTTGAAACACAAGCTTTACTGTGCCTTCGAATTGATCCTTTAATTCATTCAGAATCCGTGCAGCACCTAAGACACAGGCCGTGTGAACATCATGACCACAAGCATGCATTACACCTTCCTTAGTCGACTTGTAGTCAATGTCATTGGCTTCGAGAATTGGAAGTGCATCCATGTCTCCTCTCAGTGCAACTGTTTTTGATTCGGGATTTTTTCCTTTGATAATTGCCGTAAGGCCGGTACCAGCAACTCCTTCTTTAGGTTCGATACCCAAGGCACGTAGTTGCTCTGCAACATACTTAGCAGTCTCAAATTCCTGGAAGGATAGTTCCGGGTTTGCGTGAATATGCCGTCTGATCTGCACAACATCCTTGGCAAACTGTTTCGCTAATGTCTTTATTTGATCTGCGGATATCATTTCGCCTCGATAGAAAATTTATCTGGTACGATAGAAGCAGTCGGATAGTATGCCCTGATTTGCCTGTATAAAGATTGTGCCTCAACTTGTTGATAAAACTGACCAACTTTCACAAAATAGGTGGGTAGTTTGTAGGTGTATCTTGCGGTCATATCAGGTACAATATCGAATAATCTGTTTCTTACTCGACCAGCCTCAGTACCATTATTCCCAGAGTACACCAGTATGGTGTAGCCATTAGTCATTCTGATGGAATCATTGCCCACTCGCATGGAGTCAATCAAGGCATTGAGTTGATTTGAAATATCAAACCGCGTCTCTAATGGTTCGTTTTGAATCACTTCAGTTTCCTCCCCTTCGTCAAGGTTTACCTTTTTAACTTGTGGATTGTATTGAGATAAATCCTCAGAAAAGGACAAATCAGCCACTTCCGTTTTTTGAGGAATAGTGGGTTTTGTACAACCTACTAACCCCAAACCAACGATCAGGAAAACTAAAACGATATTGAGGAAGAACTTATTCATCAATTACTACACACTTATTAGATATGATATCTGCTTCTACAGTCTTAAACTTAACGTCTTTTTTGACACTTCCGTCTGGATACTGAACAGATACACGATCATTTCTACCAAAAACCTTGTCAGACTTAATTGGAGCAACTTTTTCTACTGGAGGTCTATTGCGAGTATCCTGTCTGCCAGCCAAAGCACTTTGAGACTCTGCTTTTGACTCGCTATAATCTTGACGTTTTGCAGAACGTGCTTCTTGAACTCTGTTTGGATCCTCTGTAGGGATTCTAGCCTTAGAAAGAAACGACATTGTCTCTTCGTTTACTTTAGAAAGGAAGATTTTAAACAACTCAAAAGCCTCGAACTTGTATATCAAAAGTGGATCTTTCTGCTCATAGACTGCATTTTGGACCGACTGTTTCAAATCATCCATATCTCTCAAATGCTCTTTCCAAGTCTGATCAATGACACCTAGGGTGATTGCCTTTTCCATAGCCTTGATCATTTCAGCGTTCTCTGAGTCTATAGTTTGCTGTAAATTAACAGGAACACCTATTTGACGCTTGCCATCAGTAAATGGTAATAGAATATTCTCGACTGTTGCCCCACGTTCCTTTTGAATGTGCTTCAGCAATGGCAAGGTATTCGCAGCCATTGAATTATTCTTATGTTTGTAAGCGGCAAAAGCCTCATCATAAAGGTCATTCACAAGCGTATTGAATTCAGTGCCTCTGAATGCTGCCTGATCAATTTTAGAGTCAATACCTAGTGTACTAATACAGCTCAATTTGAATGCATCAAAGTCCTCAGAGCCTTTAGTGTTATTGACGATATCTTCACAGGTATCATACAGCATATTCATGATATCCAGCTGCAGACGCTCACCCTTTAGTGCATTTCTACGCCTGTCATAAATCACCGTTCTCTGCTGATTCATGATATCATCGTACTCCAATAAACGTTTCCTTGTACCGAAGTTATTTTCTTCTACCTTTTTCTGAGCGCGTTCGATAGACTTGGTAATCATTGAGTGCTGAATCATTTCACCCTCTTTCAATCCCATTCTATCCATTAACTTGGCTACACGATCCGAACCAAATAAACGCATTAGGTTATCCTCTAAAGAAACAAAGAACTGAGATGCTCCTGGATCTCCTTGTCGTCCTGCGCGACCTCTCAACTGCCTATCAACACGTCTTGATTCGTGACGTTCCGTACCGATGATAGCAAGACCACCAGCAGCTTTCGAGTCTGGATGGAGCTTAATATCAGTACCACGACCTGCCATGTTAGTGGCAATGGTCACTGTACCTGGCTTACCAGCTGCGGCAACAACGTCAGCCTCACTTGCATGTTGCTTTGCGTTGAGCACTTGATGCTTGATCTTTTTCAGGTTGAGCATCCTACTGAGTAACTCAGAAATCTCAACAGATGTAGTACCTACCAACACCGGTCTGCCTTGCTCAGTCAACTCTACGGTTTCTTCAACAACAGCATTAAATTTCTCGCGAACAGTTTTGTAGACCTTGTCTTGTCTATCATCTCTTGTGATTGGCCTATTTGTAGGAATTACAACTGTATCCAATTTATAGATTTCCCAGAACTCACCTGCTTCTGTCTCCGCTGTACCCGTCATACCGGCAAGCTTATGATACATTCTAAAGTAGTTCTGGAGGGTGATGGTCGCATATGTTTGAGTAGCATCCTCCACCTTTACATTCTCTTTTGCTTCAATCGCCTGATGGAGGCCATCAGAATATCTTCTGCCATCCATTACACGACCCGTCTGCTCATCGACAATCTTTACCTTATTTTCGGCCACGATATACTCGGTATCACGCTCAAACATAGTAAAGGCTTTGAGTAATTGATTTACGGTATGGATCCTTTGAGCTTTAATACTGTAATCCTTTATCGCCTCATCTTTCTGTTTTAGCCTCTCATCATCAGTGAGGGTATCATCCTTCTCTAACCTAGCAACCGTCTCACCAATATCAGTCATAATAAAGAAATGAGGATCTTCTCCTTCTCCAGTAATGAGGTCAGTCCCCTTTTCCGTGAGATTGACTGCATTTGACTTTTCATCAATGGTGAAATAAAGTGGCTCATCTGCCTGAGGCATTGCTTTTTGATTGTCCTGCAGATAGAAGTTCTCAGTCTTCTGCATGGTCATTCTTACGCCTGTCTCACTCAAGAATTTAATCAAAGGTTTGTACTTAGGTAAACCTCTGAAAGCTCTGAATAAAGCTACGCCACCTTCTTGATCATTACCTTCTTTGAGTAATCGCTTAGCATCATTGAGGTATTGACCACAAATTTTCCTTTGAGCATCGACTAACTTTTGAATTCGTGGCTTAAGCTCATAGAATTCGTGCTCATCACCGCGTGGAATAGGTCCAGAAATAATCAAAGGGGTTCTCGCCTCATCGATCAAAACGGAATCAACCTCATCCACCATAGCATAATGGTGCTTACGCTGCACGAGTTCTTTCTCCTCGCGCGCCATATTGTCTCTTAAGTAATCAAACCCAAACTCGTTATTCGTTCCGTAAGTAATATCGGCACGATAAGCTTCTCTTCTCTCCTCAGAATTCGGCTGATGCTTATCTACGCAGTCGATGGTAAGTCCATGAAATTGGAACAATGGCGCCATCCACTCTGAATCTCTCTTTGCTAGATAGTCATTTACAGTAATTACATGAACGCCTCTACCTGCTAGTCCATTCAAATACGCTGGAAGCGTAGCCACTAAAGTTTTTCCTTCACCGGTAGCCATCTCAGCGATCTTACCATTGTGAAGCACTATACCACCAATCAATTGAACATCATAATGGAGCATTTCCCATTTCATGATATTACCTGCAGCAGCCCACTCATTGTGCCAAGTGGCTGTGTCACGATCAATTTGAATATGATCACCCTTTGTCGCTAACTGACGATCTAGCATGGTAGCATTAACTACGAGACTACCATTTTCTTTAAAGCGCCTGGCAGTTTCTTTCATTGTAGCAAAAGCTGCAGGCAAAATGTCCTTAAGCACTACTTCGAGCTCTTCGTCTCGTCTCTCCTCTAACTTATCAATAGATTGGAAGATATTTTCCTTTTCCTGAATGTCTAGGTTCGGCTCGTCTGCTATACGCTGCTGAAGGGCCGCAATTTCACCGTCTATTCCCTTAAGGTCATCTGCAATACGATCTTTAAATTCTTGGGTCTTCCCTCTTAATTCGTCATCGCTGATATCTGCTAACGTAGCATAAACCTGATTGATTTGAGCGACAACTGGAGTAACCTCCTTGACGTCTCTATCTGATTTACTTCCGAAAAGCTTTGATATCCCCTTCGTTAAAATGCTCATATTAAATCTTTATATGCTAAAGTTAATTTCTTGTCTACTAATAAAGAAAGCTTGACCCTATAATCTTACAGGGTAATTTCACCAGCGAAAACTCTTTCGGCTGGCCCTATAAGATATATGTCTTTAAAACGCTCTCCATCCTTCTTAAAGGATACTTTTAACGCTCCACCACTGGCATTAAGCTCTACTTGTTCAACTCCAGTTTTTAGCCCAAGCGAAAGTGCAGCCGCAGTACAGCCAGTACCACAAGACAGCGTCTCGTATTCCACACCACGTTCATAGGTTCTTATCTTCAATTCACCTTCACCAGTCAACTCCAAAAAGTTAACATTTACGCCCGCGGCAGAAAAGCGATCAGAATACCTGATTTTTCTACCCTCCACAATTGGATCAACTGTATCTGTGCTATCCACATATTTAATATAGTGGGGTGAGCCCGTGTCAATCAGAAAATCTTGGTCAATCATCTCGTAGGTCGATACATCATGCATAAGGAGACGAACCTCTTCGTCCTCAATGTAAGCTTTGTGTATTCCGTCTACGGCTAGAAACGTTGTCTCATTTTGGATCACCCCTAGGTGGTTAGCAAACATTACGGCACACCTACTTCCATTCCCACAAAGTGATTGTGATCCGTCTGGGTTAAAATAAACCATCTCAAAATCCGCACGCTCACAATTCTCAATTAAGATCACACCATCGGCACCGATCCCAAATCTTCGATCACAAAGAGATGCAATCAATTTTAAATCAGATTTATCAAAGCCTTCTTCACGATTATCTATCATGACGAAGTCATTGCCTGTTCCTTGATATTTATGAAAATTGATTGTAGCCATTCCCAAGTTTTGCACCCAATTGCAATTAACGAGCCTTTTTTGAAATAGTGACAAAATGACGCGACTTAAGTGCAGGAAATAAAAAAAGCTCCTGTCCAGGAGCTTAGTTGAGTATCCATTTCTCTATTTCTTCGGCTTAAGAAAGTACCTAAAGCCAATATTGCCAGAGCCAATATAAGTACCAGCCTCAGTATCAAAAAGCGGATTGTATTCACCAAATAAGGTGAAGTTATCTTTACTCTCAATTGGCTTAACCTGAAAACCTAGTGCCAACGAAAAGTTACCTTCATCCAGAATAGTGCCTATTCCACCTCCAGTGTATAATTTAAAATCCTCCCGCCTAACCACATTATACAGTATCATTCCTGTGATCTCGAACTCGTTAGAATTAAGTCCAAAACGAGCTTCTCCCCAGAGGTTATTATCGGGATTGGTCGAGACACCAAAAGAACTAGAAACTAACGAGTGCTGATAGGAGAATCCCAATTGTGCCCTAGCCTCAATGCCAAAAAGAATAATAATAAGAGTGAAAATTAACTTTTTCATGTTGTTTTTTTTGTTTCAAAATATTTCTGATTGATAACCAAAATACGTGGAACATGAAAAAAAGGATACAAAAAAAGCCCCGAAAAGTCGGGGCTTTAATAATTTTATAACAAATGCTTTTATCTAGAAAGCTTCTCTTTGATTCTGGCAGCCTTACCTTGACGACCTCTTAGGTAGTAAAGTCTAGCTCTTCTCACTTTACCTCTTCTCAATACCTCTACTTTGTCAAGATTTGGAGAAAGTAATGGGAAAATTCTTTCCACACCAATACCTCCAGAGATCTTTCTTACAGTGAAAGTCTCACCATTAGAACCTGAATTTTTTCTTTGAATCACAGTTCCTTGAAACTGCTGAATTCTTTCTTTTGCTCCTTCTTTAATTTTTACGTGAACGTTAACCGTATCACCTGCACCGAATTGAGGAAAAGAAGCCCTTCTCTCGTTACTTTCTTGCTCTATAAATTTGATAAGATCGCTCATAATCTTCGTTCTTAATCTGGGGTTGCCAAAATTGGAATGCAAATATAGAAATTACTTTTTTATAAACTGACACTCAGTCAGAAATATTTTAGTCCTCTAAGAGGTCTGGACGTCTACTTTTCGTTCTATCCAAAGATTGTTGGAATCTCCACTCCTCAATTTTCTTCTCATGGCCAGAAAGTAGTACCTCAGGCACTGTCATTCCCTTATATTCAGCCGGCCTAGTATAAACGGGTGGTGCTAGCAAATTATCTTGAAAAGAGTCTGTTAAAGCGGACGTTTCGTCAGACAATACTCCTGGAATTAATCTAATAATAGCATCCGAAAGGACAGCTGCACCCAATTCTCCTCCCGAAAGCACATAATCTCCTATGCTTATTTCTCGCGTAATGAATCGTTCACGTACACGCTCATCCACACCTTTGTAGTGGCCGCAAAGTATTATTAGGTTACCCTTTAATGATAGCTCATTAGCCATTTGCTGGTTGAGCGTTTCTCCGTCAGGCGTCATGTAGATCACCTCATCATAGGTTCGCTTAGCCTTCAATGCTGTAATACAATTATCAATTGGCTCTATTTGCATTACCATTCCGGCTCCTCCGCCATAGGCATAATCGTCAAGCTGTTTCTGCTTATTAAGAGCATATGCTCTCAGGTCGTGAACCACAACTTCTACGATACCTTTATCTTGGGCGCGTTGAAGAATTGAATGACCGAATGGACTTTCTAATAGTTTGGGTAAACAAGTAATGATATCAATCCTCATTTTCTTCTAAGTAGATATCTATTAAACCTTCTGGGACATTTAAAGAAATTGTCATTGTCGATCGATCGAGGGAAACTAAAAGACTCTCTGTGTAAGGAATTAATATTTCCTTTTCCGCTTCTGCAAGAACCGAAAATAACAGCTGTGGCCCTGACTCAATGACATTACCGATCTTACCAACTATCATATCAGTAGTTACATCCTTAAGATCAAAACCGATAATTTCGTGAAGATAGAATTCGTTACCTGAAAGTTGAGGAAGGGAATCAAGGGACAAATACAATTCACTTCCCTTCAGTGCTTGAGCTGCTTCAAAAGTATTCACATCCTCGAACCCAACGATCGCCTTAGCACCGTTCAGATTACTCATAGACTCAATAAAAAAAGGAACCAGCTGTTGTCCTTGAAGAACAAAAACTGATTCCAAATTTCTATAATCAGCGGGTGCATCTACATCCAGATAAATCTGAACTTCACCCTTCAAACCATGTGTTTTGACAATGTAACCTAGTTGATAACAGTCGTCAATAGTCATGGCGATATTGCTTTCTTAAGCTTTCTTCTCTTCAGTAGCTTCATCAGATGCATCTGCAGCAGGTGCTTCTTCAGCCTCAGCCTTAGGAGCTTCTTCCACTACTTCAGCAGCTGGTGCCTCAACCACTTCTTCTGCAGGTGCAGGAGTCTCAACAACCTCTGGAGCAGCTTCTGCGGCCACTTCCTCTACAGGTGCTTCAGCAACTGGTGCCTCTTCAGCAACAACTTCTTCGACTACAGGTGCTTCGGCAACAGCTTCTTCAACTGCTGGGGCTTCAGCCTCAACAGTTTCTTCAACTACCTCTTCCACAACAATATTTTTGGCAGCAATTGCCTCAGCTCTTGCAGCGCTTACTTTAGCTTCAGCTTCTAGCCTTGCAGTTCTTGCATCAGCCTTAGATTTTGCCAATTGATCAGTCTTACCAGAAATCTTAGATTCCTTAGTTTCAACCCATGCAGCTAATTTCTTGTCAGCCTCTTCTTGAGAGATTGCTCCTTTATCCACACCTACTTGTAAGTGCTTTCTGAACATAACGCCTCTATAAGAGAGCATTGCTCTAACCGTGTCAGTAGGTTGTGCACCCTTCATTACCCAGTCAAAGGCCTTGTTATCATCGATATTTATCGATGCAGGGTCAGTGTTTGGATTGTAGGTTCCAATTTTTTCGATAAAGCGACCATCACGTGGTGCTCTTGCGTCAGCGATGACAACATCATACATCGCTCTTTTTTTGCGGCCTCTTCGGGCCAATCTGATTTTAACAGCCATATAACTTTTAGTTCTACGAGGATCTCGTCCTCAAATTTCCAGGAACACGTCCTGAAAAAGGACTGCAAAGGTAATCCTTTTTTTGAATCTAATAAAACATGTCCAAAATAATTGAGCTGCCATCAATACAATGATTGGACTCCCAAAATTGGCTTGGTCATAAATTAAACTTCATTCTAATATATTTGTAAAACCGCATATACGGTTTTAAAAGCCTAAACCATTCCTTTACATTTGCGTTAACTGTCAGGAACAGAATCACCATGGACAATTATACTTACCTAAGCAATGCTGACCCGAAAGCTGTAGAAGCGCTTTATCAGCAATTTAAGTCTGACCCTCTAAGTATTGATGAAGGTTGGAAAAAATTCTTTGAAGGCTTTGAGTTTGCACAAGAGCAATTCCCAATGCTTCCCAACGGTCAAGGAGCTATAAGCACATCGACTTCTGTAGGAATAGGAAATACTAAGGAAGTTCAGGTTAGAAACCTAATTCATGCCTATCGTACCCGTGCTCACCTGCGGTCAAACACAAACCCTGTCAGGGAAAGAAAAGACCGTAAGCCTATTCTAGACTTACAAGACTTCAACCTCTCAGATGCTGACTTAGATACACAGTTTATTTCGGGAGAAGAAATAGGGATTGGCAAAGCAACACTCAGAAAGATCATTGAAACACTCAAGTACATTTATGAAGGCACAGTTGGCTTCGAGTATATGTCCGTTCGTGATCCTGAAAAACTTAACTGGCTAAGAGAAAAAATCGAGAAAGATGCATTAAGCTTCAACCCTTCTCATGAGCAACGTGAGCGGATTCTATTCAAATTAAATGAAGCCGTTGTCTTTGAAAATTTTCTTCATACCAAATATTTAGGTCAAAAGAGATTCTCTCTTGAAGGTGGAGAAACTACTATTCCTGCATTGGATGCCATTATCAATAAAGGTGCTGAGCTTGGCTTAGAAGAAGTGATGATTGGAATGGCACATAGAGGTAGACTTAATGTTTTAGCCAATATCATGGGCAAGACATATGAGCAAATTTTCAACGAGTTTGAGGGAGGTGCTACACCAGATCTTACCATGGGAGATGGTGATGTAAAATACCACCTTGGCTATTCGAGTCAAATCAAGGCCACAAACGGAAAAACGGTAGAGCTAAAATTAGCGCCCAACCCATCTCACTTAGAGGCCGTCAATCCTGTCGTACAAGGCTTTGTTCGTGCAAAAGGAGATGAAGAATACAGTCGCGATAGATCTAAGATACTACCCATCCTAATACATGGAGATGCCGCAGTAGCTGGCCAAGGCATCATGTATGAGATTGTTCAAATGAGCAAACTCGAAGGATATAATGTCGGTGGAACAATACACTTTGTAATCAATAATCAAGTTGGGTTTACTACGGATTTTGATGATGCAAGGTCCAGTATCTACTCTACAGACGTAGCTAAAATTATTGATGCTCCAGTGCTTCATGTAAATGGTGACGATCCAGAGGCAGTAATCTTCTGCGTACAATTCGCTGTTGAGTATAGACAGAAATTCCACAGAGACATTTTTGTAGATATGGTTTGCTACAGACGTCATGGACATAATGAAAGTGACGAGCCAAAATTCACACAACCATCGCTCTACAATAAGATATCAAAGCACCCCAATCCTAGAGAGGTATACAATAAGCAACTCATTGAAAAAGGTGAAGTTGCAGGAGCGCTAGCCAAAAATATGGACAAAGAGTTCAGGGCCTTGTTACAAGATCGCTTGAATCTTGTGAAGCAAAAGCCTCTACCTTACGTCTACCAACCTTTAGAAGAAGAGTGGAGAACCCTAAGAAGGTCTAAGCCAGAAGATTTCGAGAAATCTCCAGAAACTGGAATTTCGACTGATAGTATAGAAAAAGTTGCTAAAGCATTGACATCTGTTCCAGAAGGTTTCAAACCACTTAAACAGATAGAAAAGCAGCTCAAGCAGCGAAAAGACATGTTCTTTAAGGACAAAATGTTGAACTGGGCAGGTGGCGAACTGTTGGCCTATGGCTCTTTACTCATAGACGGTAAAAAAGTTCGACTCACTGGCCAAGATGTTCAACGTGGTACATTCTCTCATAGACATGCCGTTCTGCATGACATGAACACTAACCATGCACACAACAGTCTTGATCATATTGAAGGTATCCCAAACAAGTTTGAAATTTATAACTCACTATTATCCGAATTCGGAGTAATGGGCTTTGAATTTGGTTATGCTATGGCCAATCCAAATGCTCTAACGATTTGGGAAGCACAGTTTGGTGATTTTGCCAATGGAGCTCAAGTAATGATCGATCAATTTGTTTCATGTTCTGAAACAAAGTGGCAGCGTATGAATGGCCTTGTGCTCTTATTGCCACATGGCTATGAAGGCCAGGGTCCAGAACACTCAAACGCTAGGCCTGAAAGATATCTTCAACTCTGTGCCGAATACAATATGGTAGTGGCTAACATCACTACCCCATCTAACTTCTTCCATGCGATGAGAAGACAAATGACTTGGGAGTTTAGAAAGCCACTTGTGGTCATGTCACCGAAGTCATTGTTAAGACATCCGAAAGCGGTTTCTCCGCTGGATGAATTTACATCTGGTAACTTCCGTGAAGTAATTGGAGACGATAACGTAACTGCCAAGTCCGTTAAAAAAGTGATCCTCTGTTCTGGTAAGGTTTATTATGATCTACTCGAACGTAAGGAAAAAGATAAAAGAAAGGATGTTGCCTTGATTAGGATTGAACAACTACAACCTTTCCCTGCCAATCAGGTAAACAAAATACTAGATAAGTATAAAAACGCTGACTACTTCTGGCTACAAGAAGAGCCAGAGAACATGGGCTACTGGAACTTCGTTCAGCGGGTATATAAAGAGAAGGATCTCACGCTAATTTCGAGAAAGGCAAGCGCATCGCCTGCTACGGGATACGCTAAGGTTCATGCTCAAGAACAAGAAGAAATTATTAACAAAGCTTTCGCTTAAATCAATAGAATCATGAGTTTGGAAATCAAAGTTCCTGCAGTTGGTGAATCAATCACAGAAGTAACCATTGCACAATGGTTCAAGCAAGAAGGAGACCATGTCGAAATGGACGAGGTAATCTGCGAGCTTGAGTCAGATAAAGCTACTTTCGAATTGAATGCGGAAGCAGCCGGCACACTTCAAATCGTTGCCAAAGAAGGCGATACACTAGACATTGGTGAAATCATTTGTAGAATTGATGAGGCAGGCGCTGGAGCAACACCCAAAGCAGAAGCACCAGCAGCAACAAGCCCAGCGACCTCTACTTCTGAAAGCCCAAAAACTACTGGAGAAGTAAAAGAAATGATCGTTCCTACGGTTGGCGAATCAATTACTGAGGTAACTATCTCTAGCTGGTTGAAAGCCGATGGAGACTATGTAGAACTTGACGAAATCATTGCTGAAGTTGATTCAGATAAAGCAACTTTTGAGCTCCCTGCGGAGGCAAATGGCATCCTTCGCATTGTAGCACAAGAAGACTCAACGATAGAAATTGGTGCCTTGATTTGTAAAATCGAAGTTATGGAAGGCGGCTCTCCTGCAGAAACTGCACCTGCTGCTCAAGCCCCTATGAGCAACTCAGCTCAATCGAATGGCAATGAAACTTATGCTACTGGGCATGCATCGCCTGCTGCTGCTAAAATCTTAGCCGAAAGAGGGATTGATGCTTCAAACGTAGCAGGAACTGGTAAAGATGGTCGCATCACAAAAGAAGATGCTGAAAAGGCACAGATAGCACCACCAAAACCTGCCCCAGCTCCAGCATCTACTAAAGCAGCGATCGCCCCAGCCCCAGCTTCAGTGATTCCTGGTAGTAGAAACGAAAGTAGGGAGCGCATGTCTGCGTTGAGGAAAACAGTTGCCAAACGACTAGTTTCTGTGAAGAATGAAACGGCCATGTTGACCACTTTCAACGAAGTGAACATGAAGCCTATCATGGACCTCAGAAAGAAATACAAGGAGCAATTCAAAGTGAAATACGAAGTAGGCCTAGGTTTCATGTCCTTCTTCACTAAAGCAGTTACGATGGCAGCCAAAGAATGGCCTGCCGTAAACGCACGTATCGAAGACAATGAGATCGTTTACAGTGATTTCGTAGATGTATCCATTGCTGTGTCGGCTCCTAAAGGATTAATGGTTCCAGTAATTCGCAATGCCGAGTCTATGAGCTTCGATCAAATTGAAAAAGAGATTGTTCGATTAGCGACTAAAGCCAGAGATGGTAAGTTGACGATTGATGAAATGACTGGTGGAACGTTCACCGTGACCAATGGTGGTATCTTCGGTTCTATGCTCTCTACACCGATCATTAACTCTCCTCAATCAGCAATTTTGGGCATGCACAACATTGTTGAGCGACCAATGGCTGTAAACGGTGAGGTTCAGATTTTACCAATCATGTACGTAGCACTGTCTTATGACCACAGAATTGTAGACGGTCGTGAGTCTGTAAGCTTTTTGGTAAGGGTGAAAGAGCTTTTGGAAGACCCTACGCGTTTACTTTTAGGAATTTAATTATCTCAATACTCAGTACTTAATACTTAATACTCGAATATGAAATACGATGTAACAGTAATAGGATCAGGACCTGGCGGATATATAGCAGCCATTAGATGTGCTCAGCTAGGCATGAAAACTGCCATTATTGAGAAGTATAATACTTTAGGGGGGACTTGCTTAAACGTTGGATGTATTCCTTCTAAAGCGCTCTTAGACTCCTCTGAGCATTACCATAATGCTGCCCACACTTTCGGTGAACATGGTATAGAATTAAAAGAGCTTAAAGTAAACCTGAAACAGATGATCGACCGTAAGGCGGCAGTTGTTTCCCAGGTTACAGGCGGTGTTGACTTCCTAATGAAGAAGAACAAAATCGATGTTTTCCATGGCATGGGTTCGTTCATTGACAAAAACACAATCAAGGTTACTGATGCCGAAGGCAAAGAAACCCAAGTAGAAACCGATAAAGCGATTATCGCCACTGGTTCTAAGCCTTCTTCTCTTCCATTTATTACTATTGATAAAAAGAGAGTGATCACTTCTACGGAAGCCTTAGAATTAAAAGAAATTCCGAAGCACATGATCGTAATTGGTGGTGGCGTAATCGGAATGGAATTAGGTTCAGTTTATGGTCGCTTAGGGGCTGAGGTTACGGTAGTCGAGTATATGGATGACATCATTCCATCGATGGACAAAACCATGGGCCGTGAATTGAAAAAGTCATTAAAGAAATTGGGATTTAATTTCTACCTCGGACATAAAGTCACTGAAGTAAAATCTACTGCTAAGACAGTCACTGTTAAAGCTGAAAATAAAAAAGGTGAGTTAGTAGAAATTAAAGGAGATTATTGTCTCGTATCCATCGGTAGAAAACCTTACACAGATGGCCTTGGCCTGGAGAACGTTGGTATTAAAACTGACGACAGAGGAAGAATTGAAGTAGATAGTCAATTGAAAACATCAGCTGACAATATTTATGCCCTTGGTGATGTAATCAAAGGCGCAATGTTGGCCCATAAGGCAGAAGAAGAAGGCGTATTTGTGGCTGAAGTAATCAATGGCCAGAAGCCTCACATCAACTATAACCTCATTCCAGGAGTAGTCTACACTTGGCCTGAGGTATCAGCGGTTGGTTATACCGAAGAACAACTGAAAGAAAGCGGAAAAGCTTATAAAGTTGGATCCTTCCCTTACAGAGCGCTCGGAAGAGCACAAGCCTCAATGGATGTTGCAGGATTAGTTAAGGTACTTGCGGATAAAGAAACCGATGAGATTTTAGGTGTTCACATGATTGGAGCACGCACAGCGGATATGATTTCTGAAGCAGTTGTTGCTATGGAATTCAGAGCTTCAGCAGAAGACATTTCTCGAATGTCTCATGCGCACCCAACATACACAGAAGCTTTCAAAGAGGCATGTCTAGCGGCTACTGATAAAAGAGCACTGAACGTTTAAAGTTTAATTGGACAACAAAAAAGGGAAGCTGAATCAGCTTCCCTTTTTTTATTTCTTAGTGATTGTATAACTCTAGTTTCCTATTTGCTTACGCGCCTACCTTCCATTGGCAAAGCATCTTCACCGAGATAAACAGCTCCTGAAAACGTATCCCCTTCGAAATTGCATTCAATGTCTGCTATATTACCCATTACATCAATACTGCCCGTCATTGAAGTACCTTGAAAATCAACATCACCAATTTCTATCGTTCCGAATTGGTCAGTTTCTAATGAAGCAGTATATATACCAGGAGCACCTTGAATCAAAAGCTTACCAGAAGTAGCCCCATCAGGTGCTTCAACAGAATATTCCCAAGTTCCAGTTGGGTCATACGCCTTCTCTTTTTTTGCTTTTTTTGTTGTTGAAGAGGTGTTTGCAGTATCGGATGCTGCGCAGCCTACAACGAATAAGAGCATTACAATTAGAGCTAATCCACTCTTCATTAAGTTAGTATTTTTCATTTTGATCGAATTTTCGAGGTAAGTATTTATAGAGCAAAGTAGTAATTTTTTTATTTATTGTTAGTAAAAAGCTATTCAAAACAACTAAAAAACACATGCTTCAGCTTTAATAAGAAAGTGGTTTTGATTATTAGGTTTATGGCATAACTTTGTTCCAATTTGTACCTAAGTCAACCAGTCGTTCTTTCTTCAACATGCCAAAAGACAATAGCATTAAATCCATCCTAATCATTGGTAGTGGACCAATTATTATAGGACAAGCCTGTGAGTTTGATTATTCAGGATCTCAAGCCTCTCGATCACTCATGGAAGAGGGTATTGAGGTAACACTCATCAATTCCAATCCAGCTACGATTATGACCGACCCGGTGATGGCAGATAATATCTATCTGAAACCACTCACTAAAAAGTCAATCATAGAGATTCTCGAAAAACATCAAATTGATGCAGTATTGCCAACAATGGGTGGCCAGACAGCATTGAATTTGGCGATCGATTGTGACAAAGCGGGAATTTGGGAGAAGTATAATACCCGAATCATTGGTGTCGACATTAATGCAATCGAGACTACGGAAGATCGCGAGAAATTCCGGCTCAAAATGAAGGAGATTGGTGTTGGTGTTTGTAAAGGCGAGACTGCGACTTCGTTCTTAAAGGGTAAGGAGATTGCTCAAGAAATTGGATTCCCACTTGTAATCAGGCCGTCTTATACACTCGGTGGATATGGCGGTGGTTTCGTAAACAACCAAGAAGAATTTGACGAAGCGCTCACCCGTGGACTAAATGCCTCTCCTATTCACGAAGTGTTAGTAGAACAAAGTATTCTAGGCTGGAAAGAATACGAGTTAGAATTACTGAGAGATAATATTGGAAACGTAATTATTATCTGTTCGATCGAGAACTTTGATCCAATGGGAGTTCATACGGGTGATTCAATTACTGTTGCTCCAGCAATGACACTATCTGATACGACCTATCAGCGCATGCGCGACATGGCCATTCACATGATGAATGCCATCGGTCAATTCGCGGGAGGTTGCAACGTTCAATTCTCCGTAGGACCAGAAAATGAAGAAATTATTGGTATCGAGATCAACCCACGAGTATCTCGATCATCTGCATTGGCTTCTAAAGCGACTGGATATCCTATCGCCAAGATTGCAGCCAAACTAGCGATCGGTTACAACCTGGATGAGTTGAAAAACCAAATCACTAAGACTACCTCAGCCTTCTTTGAACCTGCATTGGACTACGTAATCGTGAAAATTCCTCGTTGGAACTTTGATAAGTTCAAAGGTGCTGACAGAAAACTAGGACTCCAGATGAAGTCTGTAGGTGAAGCGATGGGTATCGGTAGAAACTTCCAAGAAGCACTACAAAAAGCCTGTCAATCATTAGAAATCAACAGAAACGGTTTAGGTGCAGATGGCAAAGAAGTTAAAGACCAAGCGGTCTTACTGAATAGCCTTGAACACCCAAGTTGGAACAGGCTTTTCCATATTTACGATGCTTTTAAGCTGGGTATCCCTTTCAAAACCATACAGAAGAAAACCAAAATCGACAAATGGTTCTTACAACAGATTGAAGAACTAATCTCTCTTGAAAAGGAGATTGAAAAGCACACTTTAGATACTATTCCTGAAAGCCTTTTAAGAATGGCGAAGGAAAAGGGATATGCCGATAGGCAGATAGCCCACTTATTAGACTGCCTTGAAAGCAAAGTCTTCAATAGAAGACATGACTTAGGCATAAAAAGAGTCTACAAAATGGTGGATACTTGTGCTGCAGAATTTGAAGCACAAACACCTTATTATTACTCTAGTTTTGATACTGAAAACGAGTCGATCGTTTCGGATAAGAAAAAGGTCATAGTACTAGGTTCAGGCCCTAACCGTATTGGTCAGGGTATTGAGTTCGATTACTGTTGTGTTCATGGTTTATATGCCGCCAAAGAGTGTGGCTATGAAACTATTATGATCAATTGTAACCCCGAGACTGTATCTACCGACTTTGATACGGCAGATAAGCTCTACTTTGAGCCAGTATTCTGGGAGCACATTTACGATATCATCCTGCACGAAAAGCCGGAAGGCGTTATCGTTCAACTTGGAGGTCAAACAGCGCTCAAGCTTGCCGAGAAACTTGATCGCTACGGCATCAAAATTATTGGAACAAGTTATAAAGCACTTGACCTTGCTGAAGATAGAGGTAGATTCTCTGCACTTCTTGCAGAAAATGACATTCCTTACCCTCCGTTTGGTGTGATCCAAGATGCAGATGAGGCATTGGAGTTGTGTAAGGAAATTGGGTTCCCATTACTCGTAAGACCTTCTTACGTGCTAGGTGGTCAAGGAATGAAAATCGTGATCAACGAGCAGGAGCTTGAAGAACACGTAGTGAATATCTTGAAAGATATTCCTGGCAACAGAGTTTTGCTAGATCACTTCTTAGAAGGAGCTAAAGAAGCAGAAGCTGATGCAATTTGTGATGGTGAAAACGTATACATCATCGGAATAATGGAGCATATAGAGCCCGCAGGAGTTCACTCTGGTGACTCTTATGCAATCTTACCTCCATATAGCCTTGGTGACATTGTGATGCGACAAATTGAGGAGCATACCAAGAAGATTGCCTTAGCCTTGGAGACCAAGGGATTGATAAATATTCAGTTTGCGGTGAAAGATGATCAAGTTTATATCATTGAAGCGAACCCAAGAGCCTCTAGAACCGTTCCATTCATAGGAAAAGCTTATCAAGAGCCTTATGTGAATTATGCCACAAAGGTAATGTTGGGTGAGAAGAAAGTAACTGACTTTGATTTCAAACCAGTTAAGAAGGGTTACGCGATTAAAGAACCAGTATTCTCATTCCATAAATTCCCGAATGTAAATAAGGAATTAGGCCCTGAGATGAAATCTACTGGTGAAGCCATCTACTTTATTGATGATTTGCTAGATGATTATTTCCTTGAAATTTATTCAAAGAGAAATCTATACTTAAGCCGATAGTAATAGTATGCTGGGCAAAATCATTGTATTCGTTATTGTTGTAGGCTTCATTATGAGGCTCTTGTCGCGTTCGTTAATCGGAAGAATATACAAGCAGGCGCAAGAACAGCAAAGGAATATGAACCAAGATCAACAAAGAAGCACTAGACCATCTGATGGAAATGTCAATGTTGAACATGCCCCAAAGAAGGCGTCACCAAAGTCTGCTGATAACTTCAAAGGTGGCGACTATGTTGACTATGAAGAAGTAGACGAATAGAATATTCTACAAACAAAAAAAGCCGAAACCCTTCTTAGAGTTTCGGCTTTTTTATTTCAGACCCTAATACCATCACGGCATCTGATACACGATCGCATTAATATGCATCCCAGCCCCTACCGAAGCGAAAATCACATTGTCACCTGACTTTAATTCGTGTCCATCTAGTTACTAGCGATTCACAAAACCTCTAATTCCTAAGTCTATAGGAGATTCAAAAAAATTTCCATATACCTGTATATTCTGATAAAAGAAACCAGGGTTTTGCTTGTCATATTCTACTACTATTACCGCAGAATCTAAAGGTGCAACAAACTTAGGAACAAAGTCAACTGTAGTGCAATGGCAACTAGTTGTTACTCTACTGAGTTGCAATGGATTGTCACCCTTGTTATATATTGTAAAACTAGCAATGGCTTTTTCCGATTCAAATACGGTCTTCAAGTCCATGGTTCTTCTATCCACCTCTATAATCGTTGGCTTCACAGATGGTTCAAGTGGGTCACGAGTCTTTCGAAAAAACATAGCAGACAAGGCTATGACCATACAACTCATCATAAAGAAAAATGCAACTTTTCTATCTTTCCTCAAAAGGGTCATAATGTGACTTTAGTTTAAACTTCATTAA